>Ga0224530_1000034_pt1 | contig 93430 bp, 71 predicted proteins | sample CBST75metaG_FD_179873 | JGI IMG/M metagenome (GOLD analysis project Ga0224530, IMG submission 179873) | Peat soil microbial communities from Stordalen Mire, Sweden - C.B.S.T75 | ecosystem: Environmental > Terrestrial > Soil > Wetlands > Peat | place: Sweden: Norrbotten County, Stordalen Mire...
CCCCCACACCCCCGGGGGGTATATGGTTTGCGCTCGATTCGCTGAATTTTGCGGATCAATCCGCTTCTGAGCCGCTCGACAAATTGCATGGAGATTACAAGATGTGTCAGGGCGCGAATTCAGTCTGAAGGCAATTTTGCAAGTAGTCCTTGCTACAGCTATTTGGCGAAGAAGAAAGGGTGCAGGGGCTGAAGCCCTGGAGTTTTCCCAGTCATCGCGCCCGAACCTCAGCAATGGTTGACAATAATCTCATGGAATCCCTGCGCATCGACAAATGGCTCTGGGCGGCGCGTTTCTTCAAGACGCGGGCGGTGGCGTCGAAGGCCTGCGATCTGGGCCGCATCCGCTCGAACGGCGTCGAGGTCAAGCCTGCCCGCGAAGTTCATCTGGGCGACAAGCTCGAAGTGAAGAACGAGGGCGGCGAGTTTCAAATCGAGGTGCTGGCGCTGAGCCAGATGCGCGGTCCGGCGGCCGTGGCGCAGACGCTCTATCGCGAGAGCGAGGCCAGCAAGGCGGCGCGGGCCAAGGCGGCCGAAGAGCGCAAGGCGATGCAGCAGTTCGCGCCCTTGCCCGAGCATCGTCCCACCAAGCGCGACCGCCGCCGCATCATCCAGTTCCGCGGCGGAGAGTAACGGCTCACTGTCCGGCAGCCCATTCGACCATTGACAGGGTAAGCAGCAGTACGCGCTTCAGCCCCAGGTCGCGGTCCCTGGCCGAGTACCACTCGCCCAGCGTGTGCGCGCCGCCGCCGTCGCCGCCCGCGCCCATCGACAATGCTGGAACCCCCAGCGAGAGCGGGATGTTGGCGTCGGTCGATCCCAGGCGCAGGTCGGTTTGCAGGCCCAGATGGCGGTCCACGGCGCGCAGAGCTTCCAGCAGCGGCGAGTTGGCGGGCAACTCGGCGGCTGGCCGGTCGCCGATCTTGTCGATGCTGAAGGCTAACAGTCCCCGGCTTCGCGCGGCGGATTTTGCCTGCGCGTTGCAGTGCTCCACGGCATCTTCCATGGCGCGATGCAGCATGGCCTCCAGCCGCAGAAGCTCGTCCGGGCTGGTAGAGCGGAAATCGATCGCAGCCTGCGCGCTTTCGGGAATGGCATTTACGCTTGTTCCGCCGTGAATCGTCCCGAAATTAAGCGTAGTGCGCGGCTCTTGCGGTAGCGGCGTTTCGGCCACGGAGGCCAGCGCCGCAGCCAGAGCGGCGATGGGGTTGGGCGTCCCCGCGTCGGTAAAACTGTGCCCGCCGGGGCCTGTGATGGTGACCCGGAAGCGGCGGCTGCCCAGAGCCTGTGTAATGGCAGAGTCCGCGCCCGCGCCGTCCAGAACAATGTGCGCGACGATGCGTCCGGCGAGCGCGCTCTGCTCGTAGAGGTGGCGCACGCCGCGCAGGTCGCCTTCGCCTTCCTCGCCTACATTTCCCAGAAACAGCAGCGGCGCGGGCAACTTCGCCTTGCTCTCGATCAGCGCATGAGCGATGGCCAGCATTCCAACCACTCCAGCGCCATTGTCGCAGGCTCCGGGAGCCACCATGCGGTCGCCATCCACCACCGGCTTCAGCGGCGTCGCGGCCGGAAAGACCGTGTCCAGGTGCGCCGAGAGCGCGACCACCGGGCCGGTGCTCTCCGGCGGCAGCGAGGCCGCCAGCAGCCAGCCGAAGACGTTGCCAGCGGCGTCGGTCTCTACCCGGCTGAGACCGGCCTCAGCAAAACGGGCTTCGATCCAGGCGGAGCGCGCCTGTTCGCCGAAGGGCGGCGCGGGAATGGCGGTCAGCTCCGTCTGCCAGTCCATGATCGTCTTGGGATTGCCGTGCAGCCATGCGAAGGCGGCGTGAACCGGCCGCAGGGTTGCCAGCGCCGTCACGCGCGAGAAGGCCGAATTCGAGAAAGGAAACGCCATGCGAATGGTTTCAGGGTAACAGGGAAGCGTTGGCGCGAGGTTGCCGTCAAGACGTGCTGCCGCTTCGTCAACTTTGACTTCGAATCATGATCTGAGCAATCGTCTCGCCAGCAGAAAATCCATATCCCGCCGCCCGTCGGCAATCACAGCGATGAAGACGATGTTGGCGCGAATTCGATAGAGGATGCGATAAGGCTTGAAGAGAATTTGCCGATAAGAGCGGTTGCCCATTCGCAGCAATTCCGGCGGGTGTGTCCCGCGATTCGGATAATCCCGCAGCGTCAGTGCGGCTCTGACAATTTCCCGTGCCACGTAATTCGCGTTTTCCTGCGAGTCGTTCTTTGAAATATAGGCGTGGAGGCCGCGCAGATCCTCGCGCGCCTCTTTCGCAAAAAGGACAGTATGAGGCATCAGGCCTCGACGGCCTCGACACCAAACTCACTCATGACTTCCTCAAGGGGAACGGTTTCTCCGGCTTCAATCTCCTTGTCTGCCAGTGCCAGGATCTTGAGTAACGTCTGGGTTTCCTGCGTCATCTCGTCGTAGCTGGCCACATCCACCAGCACCGCCCGCGCTTCGCCATTCTGGGTAATAATGATCGGTTCCCGCTCTTCCGTGATCCGGTCGAGAAGTTCAGCCGCGTGAGCCTTCACGTAGCTGATGGGTTTGATCTGGGTTGAATAACGCATGAAAGCCTCCAAACCGTTATTGATCTTAATATAGTTCTTTTATAGGTTTACATAAAGACTTTATTCGGCCTTGCAACCGAATTTCTCCTCGTCATACTCGACCGAACAGAGAAACAGCCCTCGGGCCAGAGCCGTTGGTCCAGCTGCGGAGCGGTTGCGCGCGGCCAGAATGCCGGGAATCGCGTCGGCGCTGAGGCGGCCACAGCCCACCTCCAGCATCGTTCCCACCAGGTTGCGCACCATGTGATGCAGAAAGCCGCTGCCCCGGATGCGATAGACCAGCAACTCGCCGGCTTCGGTCTTCCGCTGCTCCCATCCCGATGAGTAGATCGTTCTGATCGCCGGCGCCGTGGGCGCTTTTATCTTTTGGTCGAGTTCCGGAGTTGAAAAGAGGTTTCTGGTGGTCATATCGGGATCGGTGGCGGCGAAGCTCACAAAATCATGTTCGCCTTCAAAAAGTCGAGCCGACGTTTGCAACGCTTCCACGTCCAGACGCCAGGGACAGGCATAGACGTAGTGTGCCAGGAAGGGTGGGCAAATATCGCCTTGAAAAATCCGGTATTCGTAGGTCTTGGCAACGGCAGAGTGCCGCGCGTGAAAGGCGGCTGGCGCTTTTCTGGCGTCCAGAATCCGTATGGAGGCCGGAAGAGTCCGGTTGAGAGCGCGATGCAGGTTTTCCGGAGGAATGGGGGCCGCAAGCGCAAAACTGGCCGCCTGGGCTAGCGCATGAACGCCGGCGTCGGTGCGCCCCGAGCCCTGGGGCAGAGGCGATTCTCCGGTGACCCGTCCCAATGCGGCTTGCAGTTCGCCCTGAACGGTGCGTTTGCCCGGTTGGACCTGCCAGCCGCGGAACTCCGTTCCGTCATAGGCCAGGGTCAGCTTCCAGGTCTGAAGCGCGGGCGCGGGTTGGGCGTTTTCAGGCATCGTGATAAATGTTGATAATAGAGTAGACGACTGCGCAGCCCGCGCGTATGGAAGGCGGCGGTGGGATATACTCAGCTTTCCGAAGGTGGTGGCGGCTGGGTTGCCGGAGACGGCGGAAATCAGAACAAGAAAAACCGCTTGCTGGAACGAACCGGGAGCCGCGCGCGTATTGACAGACAAGCGGAAGATTGCCCCCTACCCAGGCACAAAGAGGAAATTGCCTAGGAGAATCACAAATTTGCGTCCGGAGAGGCTCTCCGGACGTCTTTGAGAATGGCAGCCCAGATGCCTCGGCAATTCTCAAGGAAGAACCATGTCGTGGAGAGGAAACATGCAATTGTTCGGTACAAGTGTGTTTGAGAAGCAGCAGGAGACCGCGCGTACTCTTCGCGGACAGGCAGGCAGAGGGCTGTGCGCGTTCGCGACGGTCATGCTGGCGTTGGCGGCAGGAATGCCTTCAGGATTTGCGCAGCAAACGCTGGGCGCGGGAGCAAAGGCTCCGGAACAGGCGGCCTCCGAGCTGCCTTCGGCTCCTACGGTCGCGGTGACTCAGCCGCTGAACCTGCGTCCGAGCGCGCGGGATTTTTCAAAGCCCGCTGGCAGGCTCCTGGGCAACCCGATCAACATGTACCGCCCAACTACCATCGGCAAGGGGAGCTTTGCCAATTCCGTGCGCCTTACTGACCTGGTGAAGGACGGCAAGGTCTACCTGAGCCTTTCCGACGCCATTGCGCTGGCGCTTGAGAATAATTACGACATCGCCATTGCCCGCTACGACCTGGACATTGCCGATACGGACCTTCTGCGTACGCGCACCGGGCAGGCGCCGTTGGGCGCTCCCTCCGGACTGATTACCGGCACGCTGGGTGGCTCGGCCTCGACATTGACCACGGGCGGTGGTCCCGGTGGAACCACGGTCGGCTCGGGCGGCGCGGGTTCCGGCGTCAGTGGATTGACGCTGACCACGGCGGGCGCCGGCCCGGCGCCGGAGAGCCTGGAGCCGTCCGTCACGGCGGCGATCCAGTTCGATCGCGATCATTCGCCCTCCACCAGCTTCTTTACCGGTGGCACCAGCTCGACCAACACCTACGACTTTACTTACGATCAGGGTTTCGTCACAGGCACACAATTCCAGCTTGGCTTTAACAACACTTACGCCAGCACCTCCAATTCCCTCACGCTCTATAGCCCGCAGCTGAGTTCCAGTTTTAAGGCTACGGTGACTCAGCACCTGCTGCAGGGAGCCGGCATCTGGGTGAACAAGCGCTTCATGTATCAGGCGACCAACAACCGGCGCATTACCGACTCCTCGTTCCGCCAGCAGATTCTCTACACCGTCAATCAGGTGGAAACCATCTATTGGGGGTTGGTGCAGGCTTATGAGGATGTGCAGTCCAAGGAGCGCGCCCTCGACCAGAGCACGAAGCTGGACAGCGACGACCGCAAGCAGTTGGAGATCGGCACGGTAGCCCCGCTGCAAGTGGTTCAGGACGAATCGAGCGTGGCCAGCGACAAGCAGGCGCTGATCAGCGCGCAGAGTTCCTTGAATTATCAGCAGCAGATCATCAAGCAGGCCATTGCGCGCAACCTGAACGATCCGGCGCTCTCCGTTGCTCCCGTGATTCCCACCGACCGCGTGACCATCGAGGAGATTCCCGAGGAAAAGCAGCCGGTTGAAGAGTTGGTGCAGGAGGCTTTTCAGCAGAGACCGGAGCTGGAGCAGGCAGTGCTCACGCTGCGCAACGATGAAATCACGCTGAAGGGCGCGCGCAATGCTCTGCTGCCCACATTCGACATCTTCGGATACCTGGCAGGACAAGGAATTGCCGGCTCGGTCAACAAGAGTCTCGACAGCGCATACTGCGGGGGGGCATGCCCGACCGGTTCCAACGGCTATGGAACAGCGCTCAATAACGCCTTCAACAACTCGGCTCCGGATAAGGGCATCGGCTTCAACCTGACGATTCCCCTCGGCAACAAGTTCGCGCAGTCGGTGCAGGCGCGTTCCCTGATGGAGTACCGCCAGGCTGAACTGCGGCTGGAGCAACTGTATACGCAGATCCGGATGCAGGTCGTGAACGCGCAGTTCGCGCTGATGAACGACCGGGCGCAGGTTCAGGCTTCCATCGCCGCAAGGGACTTCCAGCAACAGAGCGTCGACGCGGAAGTCAAGAAGCTGCACCTGGGCGCCTCGACCTCTGCCAATGTACTGCTCCAGGAACGCAATCTTGCTACGGCGGAAAACAACCTCATCGCAGCCAATGCCACATATGCCAAGGACCGCGCCGGCCTGTACCAGACGCTGGCCACAACCTTGCAGCACTATGGCATCAACCTGAATGAGGCTGCTTCGGGCGACGTGAAGACGACTCCTGTCGTTCTCGGAGTCTCGCCTGCCAAGAACACCTCGGAGCCTTCGACGACCCCGGCAGCCAGTAAGTAGATTCTCCCACAATGCTAAAAAGAAGAGGCCCGGCTGCTGCCGGGCCTCTTCTTGCTGGTGGAATGCGACTGCGAACTACGGGACCTTATTCTAGGTCTTTGACAGCTTGAAGATGCACAGACGATGGGTGCCCCAGGTCCCGATTCTGGGACCTGGGAAAGCACGAACCAAAGCTACAAAATCATGTTGACAGCAACCTACCGCTCCGCAATTCCATCCAGTAAATTGAAAAACTCCGGAAAGCTGATGGCGACTGATTCAGCGCCTTGAATCAGCGTCTCTCCCTCGGCGCGCAGCGCGGCCACGCTGAAGGCCATGGCGATGCGATGGTCGCCGCCGGAGTCAATCGTCGCTCCATGCAGCGATTGGCCTCCAGGCGCCTCCAGGCCGTCCTCGAACTCCGTCACATCGGCTCCCATGGCGCGCAGATTCTTCACGACCAGCGCAATCCGGTCAGACTCCTTTACGCGCAGCTCTTTTGCATCGCGGATGCGGATGCCGCCGCGTGTGTAGGGCCCGATCGCGGCCAGCACGGGCAGTTCGTCAATCAACTGCGCGGCCAGAGCCCCGTCGATGGTCGTGGACCCCAGTCCTTCGTCCGGAGCAGAGACCCGCACCGTGCCCACCAGTTCAGCGTTCTTCTCTTCAAGATTGAGAACGCTGATGCGAGCGCCCAGCGCGGTCAGCGCGTCCAGCAGCGAGGCGCGCGTGGGGTTCAGGCCGAGTGAGTCGAGGACCAGCGAAGAGCCCGCGAACAAGGCCGCCGCGCACAGAAAGAACGCCGCGGAGGAGATGTCGCCAGGCACCGCAGCTTCAATGGCGTGCAGCGCCTGCGGTCCGTCAATCGACACCGAGTCCGCCGCACGCGTCAGCTTCGCTCCGAAGGCCTGCAAGGCCAGTTCGCTGTGGTCGCGCGTGCGCACCGCCTCGCGCACCGTGGTTGTGCCGGTGGTCTGCAATCCGGCCAGCAGAAGGCAGGTTTTCACCTGGGCGCTGGGAACCGGCATGGTGTAGTCGATGGCCCGCAGCCGGCCGCCAACGATCATCAGCGGCGCGTGGCCCTGGGTGAGCGTCAGCCGCGCGCCCATCGCCTCCAGGGGCTTCTGAATCCGCTCCATGGGCCGCCGCGAGAGCGACGCGTCGCCCACCAGCGTGAAGCTGCCTCGTTGCGGCGCCAAGAGGCCGGAAATCATGCGCATCGTCGAGCCGGAGTTGCCGCAGTCCAGCGGCGCATCAGACGGCGTCACGCGTCCGCCTACGCCTGTCACCGCGACCGAGCCGTCTTCGAGCCGGCGCACCTTTGCTCCCAGCGCTTCCATGCAACTCAGCGTCGAGGAGCAATCAGCCCCGGTCGAAAAGTTCGTAAACCTGGACGTTCCCTCGGCAAACGCGCCGAGCATTCCATAGCGGTGACTGATGGATTTGTCGCCGGGCAGGCGCAGGCTGCCATAGACGTTCTTTGCCGGGCGGATGATGCGTTCTTCTGTCAAGATGGCTCCGTATGGGGGACTTTCCCTAAGTTTATCGTGGTCAGTGGTTAGTGGTCAGTGAGAATTGTTGAACGCGATCTGGATTGTCAAGATCAATCCTGACGCCACTATAGTGTTGCTGGAATCGAAAGGCCTTCGGCTATTCACTGTTCACTGACCACTGTTCCCTGTCTTTACCGCACTTTGAGCACAATGATCGTCTCATCGTCGAAGCGGTCCTGGTCGTCCAGAAAGCGGTTTACATCCGCGAGAATGGCGTTGGCGATCTCTTGCGCGGAATGGTCACGGTGGCCGCACAACTGGCCGGAGAGCCGGTCCTGGCCGTACATTTCGCCCTGAGCATTCTCTGCGTCCAGAATTCCATCCGAGACAAAAACGATGCAGTCGCCCGGTTCCGTGGCCACGTTGAGCTCTTCGTATGTCACGTTGGGAAACAGCCCCAGCGGAAAGCCCTCGGCGTGTACGATTGTCGACTGCCCCTGGCGGCAGAAGACGGGCTGCACAGCGCCCGAGTTGGCCACCTGCAGAATTCTGTCCTCGTCGTTCCACAGGGCAAACAGCATGACCACATACTGCGACTCCAGCTTTCGCTCCTGCAGCGCGTCATTCAACAGGGCCAGCATTCTGGCCGGCTCCGGCCGGTGCTGCGCCGCCGAGCGCATGATGCCGCTCACCAGCGCGGCAAACAGAGCCGCCGGGGCCGCCTTTCCGCTCACGTCGCCCAGCACGATGGCCGTGCGGCCAAGCCCATAGTCCACGAAGTCATAGAGGTCGCCGCCTATCGAGCGCGCGGGCAGGAAACGCACCGCCATCTCGGCGTTGGGCATCTGGGGCGCGGCTGGCGGCAGCAGCCGCAATTGCACCTCGCGCGCCATGGCGATGTCGCGTTCCAACTGCTGCTCCTGGGCATGCACGGCCTGGTAGAGCCGCGCATTCTCGATGGCGATGGCAATCTGCGCCGCCAGCGTGGTCAACATGCGCTCGTGCTCTTCATTGAAGAAGCCCACATGGGTGTGTTCCAAATCGAGCACGCCGATGACGCGCCCCTTGTGGAACAGTGGAACAATCAGCTCCGAACGGGTTTCAGGGTTCAAAGGCACGTAGCGCGGGTCCCTGCGCACATCGGGCACGCTGACCATCCGCCACTCGCGCACTGCGGCCCCCACCAGTCCGCTGGTGACGGAAATCTGCCGCAGTGGCGCGTCCGTGTAGCCGAAGCGCCAGGCGTAGCGCGTAATCAGCGTCTCGCCCTTCTCGTCCAGCAGCAGGACGCTGAACATCTGGTAGTCGATGAGGCGCCGCAAAAGCTGCCCCACGCGCTCCAGCAGCGGGTCCAGGTCCAGAATTGAAATCAGTTCCGTAGAGATGTCGTTCAGCACTTCCAGCGTTTGCGCCTGGCGGGAGACGCGCGTGTAAAGCCTGGCGTTTTCAATCGCCTGGGCGATGCGCGAGGCCGTCAGCGTCAGCAGACGCAGGTGCTCGGGGCGGAAGTAGCCGGCCTGCTCGCTTTCAATGTCCATCACCCCGATCAGCCGATTCTTGGCAATCAGCGGCACAGCCAGCTCGGAGCGCACGTCGGGATTCGCCTCAACGTAGATCTCCGATTCGGTCACGTCGTTCAGAAGCACCGGCTGGCGTGAGCGCGCCACCTGGCCGACAACGCCGCTGCCCATGGGAATGCGCAGCCGTTCCACGCGCACCTTGTGGCCTATCTGGAACCGCACACGCAGTTCGTGGGTGCGGTCGTTGACCAGCAGAATGGCAAAGATGCTGTAGGGGATGACGACCCGCACAAGCTCTGAGGTGCGGTTGAGCAGCGTCTGCAGGTCGAGCGTCGTGTTCAACGCGTCGGACAACTGCGCCAGGTAGGCCAGATCCGCCGGTTCCACGCGGATATTCGCGGGGTCAAGATGCGCCCCGTGCTTTGCCGGGTCTGCCGGGCGGTAGTCGCCCTCAAACTCTGGTTCTTCGCGCGGAAATGGTGGCTTGGAATCCATGTGTGTCGAAGGGAATCATAACAAATCTGCGATGCTCGATGATTCATGCGGCGATGAAAAGGGAGGGAAAGGATGTTTTCCTCATCTCTTGTCACACAGGTCTGGTGTGCACAATCTCGAATCGTCTCTTAAGCCGCAGAAAAGAACTCTCCAGGAAAGCATAAGAGATTATCGCAGCGGCGCTTGTCAGCAAGAGTGCCACCAAGGCTGAAGCTGCCAGGCCAGGAAGTCCATGCGACCCGCGAAAACAGGCCCTGGTGAATTCGATAGCGAGCACATGGAAGACATAGAGTCCATAGGATATCTTTCCCAGGTATATTGCCCATCGAGGCATATGAGATGGACCGATCATGCAGAAACCTTGAAGGATCGCGGCACAGCCGAGAGCAGTCAGCGCGTAACGTATCACCAAGTCTGTTCCGCTGACCGCCATCCCGAATGTCGCCGACTGCTTGACGTAGAACCGGAAGCAAGCGATAAACCAGAGGACCGGGCCGATGAAGACCAGTATCAATCCGATGCCAGTATTTCGCCACGCGATGTGCTCCTTTGCAAGTGCGAGCAGAATCCCAGTAGCAAACATCTCAAATTGCACGAATGTGTTTGGCCAAATTTCATTTCCCATGTTGGCGTGGCGCTGACCAAGAATGAAGAGCGTGATATTTGCCACGACGACAAACAACAGAGAGCACAGCACCATCCCCCGCCTTGAGAACCACCTGATTGCACATGGCCAGAGAAGGTAGAACTGCTCCTCGATCGAGACAGTCCACAAGGGGGAAAAAGGGTTCCCCATCCATCCAAAGACAATGCAATAGAGATTCCCGGCAAACAAAAGATACCAGATAAAGCCGACGACGTCGCCTGCCCGGTGGCCGACGACAGCTATCCCAATGCCTATAGCAATCCCAAAAAAATAGAGAGGCCAAATCCTCAGAATTCTGCGAATGTAGAATTTGCGGACGGAAATGACGGCAGCGTGCTCGCGCTCAATCAGAAGAATGTTAGTGATCAAGTAGGCGCTGAGCGTAAAAAACAAGCATAGACCCATCGCGCATGACTCTACCAGCGACATGTGAACACGCCAGCCAGACTCACCCATGGATGGAAAAGGAAGAAGGTGAAAAAAGAAAACCAGGAGAAAAGCCAGAAAGCGGACAACATCCAGTTCCGGCCGATAGCCGTGCGCTTGTTTATCGCGGGCAACACCTACAGCCGGGACGTCCGGAAAGCTCACAGAAATCTCGTCCATTGCGCGCGCACCTCGACCATTTATAACACCGGGCTATGCAACGCGCCAGGTCAGGGCTTACTCCGCTCCCAACTCCCGCACAATGGCCACCGAGGCCGAAGCGCCGATGCGGTTGGCGCCGGCCTTGAGCAAGGCCTCCACCTCGGCCAGCGTGTGGATGCCGCCCGCGGCTTTCACGCCGCATCGGCTGCCAGCCACGCCGCGCATCAGCGCCACGTCGGCCGGGGTTGCGCCGCCTGAGGCAAAACCCGTCGAGGTCTTGATAAAATCCGCTCCGGCCTGAATGGCGATCTCTGATCCGCGCAGTTTCTCCGCCACGTTCAAGAGCGCGGTTTCCAAAATCACCTTGAGCAGCGCCTCATGATCATGCGCAATGGAGGCCACCGTCTGGATCGTGTTCTGGACAGCCATGTGGTTGCCGCTCTTGAGCAGGCCGATGGGGATAACCATGTCCAGCTCGCGCACGCCCAGCCGGATAAGCGCCGCCGCCTCATGGCGCAGCGTGGAAACCAGCGACGCGCCCAATGGGAAGCCGATCACCGCGCCCACGGGAACGCCCGTGCCAGACAGCACATTGACTGCCGTGGAAGCCCATACCGGGTTCACCATGGCGCAGGCGAAGCGGTAGCGGATTGCCTCGTCGCACAGCTTCTCCACCTGGTCGCGGGTGGCCTCGGGCTTCAGCAGTGTGTGGTCAATGACAGAAGCCAGCGTTTGCCAGTTCGCCAGAGCCCCGGCGGCAAATGCCTCTGAATCGAAGCTGCCGTTGTCAAAGTCCAGATCAGAACCCTGAATAAGGGTCGTCGCTGCCATGAATTGGTGCTCCTTGCTGGCCCAATGCCGCTCCGATGCGGCGGCTCGCCGGGTATCCTGCCGGAGACGAGTATAGTGCCTGCCGGAGCACGCCACCAAATAGACAGACGAACTCTGGCTCGATCTGTTGCACAGCAGGTCCGAAATGGCACGCTATTCCCTCAACTTTTTCTGTCAGCCGAGGCAAAACCTGGATCATCGCTCTCCCTGAAGCACGTTTGGCCGAGGCGTTATGGCTCCGTAGGCAAAGCGTGGAAGGACTAAACTGCTCCTATGCCTGTGAAGAGTCACAAGTTGCGGCCAGGGACAGAAGGCCAACAGACCAGGACGCTCATTTATGGAGCTGGTTCGGCGGGATTGGCGCTTCTTTGGGAGATTGAACAGAACGATTCCCTGATGTACGACGTCATTGGGCTGGTCGATGATGATCCAGCGAAGGCTTCCTTGATGCTCCGCGGCAAAAGGGTGTTGGGGGCTGGAGAGGATCTCGCGGCATTGGCGCGGGAGCACGTCATCACGAAGGTGCTGATTGCGATTCCCTCCGCGACAGGGGCGCAAATGGCGCGGATTCTACGGTTTGCCCTCGACGCCGGAGTGGAATACAAGATGGTGCCCGGCCTGGGAGATATTGTCGAGAATGCCGGCCTGGGCAAGCAGCTCAAGGATGTCGCGGTAGAAGATTTGCTGGGGAGAAAGCCGGTACACCTGGACCAGAGCAGCATTCGCGAACGCATTGAAGGCAAAGTTGTCATGGTGACGGGCGCCGCCGGCTCGATTGGGTCGGAGTTATGCCGGCAAATCGCTTGTTACAACCCGCTTGCCTTGGTCGGCTTTGATATGGCTGAAACGCCTCTTTTCCTGCTTGATAGGGAACTGCGCAAGAGCTTTCCCCATCTGGCGTTTCACGCCGAGATTGGCAGCATCACTCAGCTGGGCGCTCTGCGGCATGTAATGCAGAGCTATCATCCGTCCATTCTCTATCACGCCGCAGCCTACAAGCATGTTCCCATGATGGAGGAGCACGTCTTTGCCGCGGTTGAGAATAATATATTCGGCACATGGCAGGTTGCTCAGGCTGCCATTGCCTGTGGCGTCGAAGATTTTGTGATGATCTCCACCGACAAGGCGGTTCGGCCGGCCAGCGTGATGGGCGCCACAAAGCGCGTTGCTGAATTGGTGATTGGCGCGCTCCAGCGCGCGAGTGAAACCAAGTTTGTTGCTGTGCGCTTCGGCAACGTGCTGGGAAGCAGCGGAAGCGTTGTTCCTATCTTCAAGGAACAGATTGCCGCCGGGGGGCCGGTGACCGTTACGCATCCGGAAATGAGCCGTTATTTTATGACCGTTTCCGAGGCCTCTCAGCTTGTTTTGCAGGCGTCTGCGATTGGAAAAGGCGGCGAGATATTTGTTCTCGAGATGGGAGAGCCGGTCAGAATTGTCGATCTTGCCAGAAATCTAATCCTTTTATCCGGGCTTCAGCCTGAACGTGACATCCAGATTGAATTCATCGGACTGCGGCCGGGAGAGAAGTTAAATGAAGAATTGAATATGCAGGATGAGAATCTGCTTCCGACTTCGCACATGAAAATCAGAAGATATGGCGGCATTTCGAACTTGGATATTCATGATCTCGAAGCCTATCTGCGGCAATTTCAGCAGATCGTCGACGCGCGGGATGATGCCCGTCTTATCGTGCTTCTCCAGAAATTGATTCCGGATTACACTTCGGGCTCCTGGCTCCGAAAGGAAGCCGTATCGGATCGGATGAGTGATAGCGGGATTTCGGATGAGCAAACGGAGAGAAGCATCCCGGCCAGCCGCGCTCTGGCAGCGCAGAGAGATTGACGCTTCGTTCTTCCGTCAAAGCAAGGTTATGGACCGTATGAACAATACACAGAACGCAAAGATGCGCACTCAGTTTGACCGCTGGCCTCAGTTCTCGGAGGAACAGGTCGAAGCCGCCGCCGAGGTGCTGCGTTCAGGCGCGGTGAACTACTGGACCGGAGAGCAGGGAAAGCTCTTTGAGCGCGAGTACGCAGCCTATCTTGGCACGAAATATGCGATCGCGGTTTCCAGCGGAACGGCCGCCTTGGAACTTGCCCTGAGAGCGCTCGGTATTGGGCCCGGCGACGAGGTTATCACCACATGCCGGAGCTTTATCGCATCCGCCAGTTGCATCGTAACTGTCGGTGCGATTCCCGTTCTGGCTGATGTGGATCGTGAGAGCCAGAATATAACCGCCGATAGCATCCGCCGCAAACTAACTTCGCGCACGAAGGTGATCATTGCTGTTCACCTTGCCGGTTGGCCGTGTGACATGGACCCCATTCTTGATCTGGCTAAGTCGAATCATCTTGCAGTTATTGAGGACTGCGCGCAGGCGCACGGCGCCAGATACAAAGGCAGGCCGGTTGGCTCCATGGGCGACATCAACGCCTTTTCCTTTTGCCAGGATAAGATTATTACCACGGCTGGCGAGGGCGGACTTGTAACTACCAACAACGATTCTCTCTGGGAGAAAGCCTGGGCCTATAAGGATCACGGCAAGAGTTTCGATGCCGTTTACAGAAGGAAGCATCCGCCGGGCTTTCGCTGGCTTCATGAGAGTTTCGGAACGAATATGCGGATGACGGAAGTGCAGGCCGCTGTTGGCCGGATCGCGCTTCGCCATCTCGATGAGTGGGTAGCAAAACGAAGGCAAAACGCGGATTTCTGGACGGAAGGGTTGAAAGACCTGAAAGCTGTTCGTCTAACTCTTCCGCCTGACTCCATCTATCACTCTTACTACAAATACTATCTTTTTATTGTGCCAGAGATGCTTCGTCCGGGCTGGTCCAGAGACCGGATTATGTGCGAGATCAACGACGCCGGCGTTCCCTGTTCGGTTGGCAGTTGCAGCGAGATTTACCGGGAGCGCGCATTCGCGTCTTCAGGCCTCGCCTGTGAAACTCTTCCGAATGCGCGCGAACTGGGTTTGACGAGCTTGATGTTCCAGGTCCACCCGACACTCAGCGAGGAAGATACCCGGTATATGATCGGCGTGGCCCGTAACGTAATCGCAAAGGCTACGCGCTGAGGAAGCATAGCGCCTGGAGAAGGGGACTGGCGCATCTGCTCTGGAACGGCCCCCTACTCCGCGCTCTTCACCCGCACCACGGTGATCTTGGCGAAGCCCTCGTCGAAGACCGGCGGTTTGAGGCGTTCGGCCATCTTGCGCATCACGTCCCCGCTCACCGAGCGGTCGCGCTTGCTGTTGCGCTCCAGGCAGACATCCAGCGGCACGTCGAAGAAAACCGCCTGCACCTCATAGCCAAAGCTCTTGGCCATCTTGATCCATTGGCTGCGCTCATGGATGGAGAGGTTGGTCGCATCCACGTAGTTCCACGGCATGTGGGCGATGAGCCTGGCCTTCAGCAGCGACCGCAGGGTCGAAAAAACCAGTCCCTGATAGCGCTGCTCCTCGACATCGTCGAAGAGGATATTGCGCAGCAGGTCGCTGGAGAGCGGCGTGACGCCGCGGCGGCGGAACCATGTGGTCTTTCCCGAGCCGGGCAGGCCTATGGCCAGCACGACATAACCCTTGGGGGCCTGTGGCGAGCGCTCGACCGCTGCCGGCTCTTGCGGAGGCACGGAGGGCATCTCCGGCTGGGTCTCCATTTCAAGGCGTCCGGAGTCTGCTGGCTCATTCCATTCCGGCCTGGCCGGCCGCGCTTGCCTTGCGGGCTGCTCTGGTCTGGGAGACCGTCCCGGCCTGGCTGGCCGCTGTGCATGGGATTGCGGCGTTTGCGCTTCGTCAGGATAGAACGGGACAAGCGGAGCTGGTTGATTCGATGGAACTTCGCGGCCAGTTTTGCCCGTGGATTCCGAGAGATTGGGAGTGTGTCTGGAGCGTCTGCTCATGCGACCTTCACTAGATGCTTTCTTATATGTGGATACCATACTTTCCTGTGGCGCTGCAAATCATGTGCACGCCGTCACATACGATCTTGTGCGGCGAAGGGCAGACTATAGGCGCAAGGGTTTTGCGCAAAAGGGGAAGGAATGCGTTTGGGTTTCGTCTCCTTTCTCAAGAATGTTACGATTAAGAGTTTGGTGGAGTTGTCCGCAAGGGCGGCTCCAGCCTCCGAAACAGAGCAAGCTGGCTCAAGCTCAAACCACAGTCTCACCGACTACGAAGGAGAATACACGCATGGCAGTTAAGGTTGGTATCAACGGTTTCGGCCGCATTGGCCGCAATGTTTTTCGCGCCGCACTTGGCAATCCAGAGATCGATTTTGTTGCCGTCAATGATTTGACTAGCCCGGCAACATTGGCTCATCTGCTCAAGTACGATTCGATTCTTGGCAACCTGAAGAACGAAGTTACCGCTGGCGAGGACTTTATCGCAGTCGACGGCAAGAAGATCAAGGTCTTCTCCGAGCGCGACCCTGCCAAGCTGGACTGGGCTTCAACTGGCGCGCAGGTCGTGGTCGAGTCGACCGGCTTCTTTACCGACGCGGACAAGGCGAAAGTTCACTTGGGACCGACCGTCAAGAAGGTCATCATCTCGGCTCCTGCCAAGAACGAAGACATCACCATCGTGCTCGGCGTCAACCAGGACAAGTACATCGCGTCCAAGCACAACATCATCTCCAACGCCAGCTGCACCACGAACTGCCTGGCGCCTGTGGTCAAGGTCATTCTGGAAACATGCGGCATCGTCACCGGCATCATGACCACCATCCACAGCTACACTGGCGATCAGGTCATTCTGGATGCTCCTCACAAGGATCTGCGCCGCGCCCGCGCCGCTGCCCTTTCGATGATTCCGACCTCGACCGGCGCCGCCAAGGCCCTGAAGCTGGTCATCCCCGAGAGCTCGGGCAAGCTGGACGGCTTTGCCATCCGCGTTCCCACACCCAACGTCTCGATTGTCGATTTGACCTTTATCGCCGAGAAACCCATCACTGCCGAAGCTCTGAACGCCGCCTTCAAGAAGGCCTCCGAAGGCGAACTCAAGGGCATTCTGGGTTATGACGAGAACCTGCTGGTCAGCTCTGACTTCAAGGGCGACGCTCGCAGCTCGATCCTCGACGCTCCGTTGACCAAGGTGGTCGGCAACAGCGTGAAGGTCCTGAGCTGGTATGACAACGAGTGGGCTTATTCCAACCGCGTGGTCGATCTGATCGGCTTCCTGGTCAAGAAGGGCCTCTAAACGCAAGCGAACAGCAAACAGCTTACAGCTTTCAGTTCACAGCTAACAGTTCACAGCGAATGTGACTGTTAGCTGTCTGCTGTTAGCTGACAACTGTCTTTCCCGGAGTGATTCCCATGTCCAAGCTCTCTATTCGCGACATCGATCTGGCCAACAAGCGGGTCTTCATCCGCGTCGATTTCAATGTGCCGCTTACTGAAGACGGCTCGACCATCACCGACGACACCCGCATCAAGGCCACGCTTCCCACCATCCAGTACGCCCTCCAGCACAAGGCCAAGGTGATTCTGGCTTCGCACCTCGGTCGTCCCAAGGGCAAGGTCAATCCCAAATACTCGCTGCGTCCGGTGGTTGACCGGCTGCGCGAACTGCTCGATAAGGCGTTGGGCGAGAAGGTCAATGTGGCCTTTGCCCCCGACTGCATTGGCGAAGAGGCCGCCACGCTTTCCCGTCAGCTCGAATCCGGCCAGGTGCTGCTGCTGGAAAATCTGCGCTTCCATCCCGAAGAGGAAGCCAATGATCCAGAGTTCTCGAAGAAACTGGCCTCGCTGGCCGATGTCTACGTCAACGACGCCTTCGGCTCGGCTCATCGCGCCCACGCTTCCACGGAGGGCATCACACACTTCCTGAAGCCAGCCGTTGCCGGCCTGCTGATGGAAAAGGAAATTACCTACCTCGGCAAGGCTCTGGAATCGCCTGAAAAGCCCTTCGTGGCCATCATCGGCGGCTCCAAGATCTCCGGCAAGATCGACGTGATCGACAACCTGCTCGACAAGGTGGATACGCTGGTCGTCGTTGGCGGCATGGCTTACACCTTTGAGCGCGCCCTCGGCGTCAGCACCGGGAAAAGCCTGGTGGAAGAGGACAAGATCGACATGGCGAAGGCTGCTCTGGACAAGGCCAAGGCCAAGGGCGTCAATCTGCTGCTGCCCGTCGATAACATCCTCGCCGACAAGTTTGCCGACGATGCCAAGACCCAGGTCTGGGATACTTCGGTCAACTTCCCGGCTGACTGGCAGGGCCTGGACATCGGTCCCAAGTCCATCGCGGCCATTGAAAAGGTGCTTTCGACGGCCAAAACCATCGTCTGGAACGGCCCGGCTGGCGTCTTTGAGTTCCCGAGCTTTGCCGTGGGCACCAACGCCATCGCCCATGCCGTGGCGGCCAACAAGGGCGCCATCTCCATCATCGGCGGCGGCGACTCGGTTTCGGCCATCAACAAGACCGGCCTCGCCGACCAGATCACCCACATCTCCACCGGCGGCGGAGCCAGCCTTGAGTTCCTCGAAGGCAAGAAGCTGCCCGGCGTGGAAGCGCTGAACGACAAGTAATCGGATTGCGGGGAGCAAATTCCATTTGGAATGACTCCCCGTTTCCTGCTATTCTCGGCGCAGGAGATTGACGATGGAAGTTTTCGGATTTCTCTTCTTCCTGTGCATAACAATATTGTTCGGCATGCTGGTATATGCCGTTGCATGCATCTTCCCTCGATTCCGCCGCTATTCGCTGCTGAGTCTTGTGGTCCTGCCATCGGCCTTCTTTCTGTGGGTCTCCATTAAAACCATTCTCTTTAATCATGCCTGCGGTCCCCTGCTCGCCATGGGACCAAAAGGTGGTCAGTCTCTTGAATACTGCGCTGCAACGTGGCCGCAGTTAGCCATGTTTCCTCTATGGGTCCTTTCCACGGCAGTCGTCTGGTATGTCACCTATCGTGTCCAGCGCTGGCTCAATAGAAAGTACTCATCCGTAGGCCGCGAGAATCGTTCTGAAGAGACGGCTAAGGTCACAAACCCAGGTGTGTAGTTCGCTCCAGCCTGAGGCAATCAGAGAACCGAATGCCAAGGTGAATCCTGAGCTTTGCGGTAAGGCAAAAGAACAAGCACTTGCATGGGTGCGGAGATGCTGACCGTCATTGTGCGCCGTGTCACCCCGCGCTCGAGTTTTATCCACTAAAATCAAACAGAGGAGTTCTGAAAACATGTCTCGTAAAGCACTGATTGCCGCCAATTGGAAAATGTACAAGACGCCTGCCGAAGCAAAGGCGTTTGTCGAAGCCTTTTTGCCCCTCGTTGCCGGACACTCCCGCGACGAGATCGCCCTGTTTCCCTCGCCCGTGCTGCTGCCCACGGTGATTGCAGCCGCCAAGGGCTCCAATGTGGCCATCGGCGCGCAGAATATCCATTTTGCCCCCGAGGGCGCTTTTACCGGCGAGACCTCCATCGGCCAGCTCAAGGCCGTGGGTGGAACGCACACGCTGATTGGCCACTCCGAGCGCCGGCAGTATTTTGCCGAGACCGACGAGATCGTCAACAAGAAGCTGCACGCCGCGCTCGAGAACGGCCTGATTCCCGTGGTTTGCGTGGGCGAAGTGCTGGCCGAGCGCGAAGCCGGCAAGACCGCTGATGTGCTGAAGAAGCAGATCAGCGGCGCTTTGGTGGGCATTACCGCCGAAGCTGCCAAGCCCATCGTTATCGCCTATGAGCCCGTCTGGGCCATCGGCACCGGCAAGACCGCAACGCCTGAAATGGCGGAAGAAGCGCACAAGATCATCCGCGCCGAAGTGGCGAAGCTGCTGGGCGCCGAGGTCGCGGCCAACGTCCGCATCCTCTACGGCGGCAGCGTGAAGCCGGCCAATGCGAAGGAACTGATCGGCCAGGAAGACATCGACGGCGCCCTGGTGGGCGGCGCCAGCCTCAAGCCGGATTCGTTCTCGGCCATCGTCAAGTACTAACTTCTGCTATAGCCTAGACAGTTCGGCCGCGAGTTCACATTCGCGACCGAACTTTTTTATGTAGAGACACTGGCAAAATTCAAAGTGAAGTGTAAGTGGCGTCAGGGTTTGCAACAGGTTCAGTTGCTTGCAGATCATTTTGCCGCCTCGTCGCACAATAATTCTCAGGAGCATTTTCTTCAATCGTTCTTATTGTTCTACAAAGGCTCCGCTAACTCCTTATCCTGGAGGATTTTGCGGGTAACTCATTTGTTATGACGATTTTACAGCGCAACCCTGCCTGTAAGCTCAAGAAAACAAGGAATTTATTTACAAAATACGGGTGGGGGGGGGAGCCAGGAATGGGATGTCGCTACGCCCTCGCCGCAAGCCATGGTGCCCGAGAGGGGCGGCGCAATCCATAATGCCGGCTTCCAGGTAATTTTGCAAGCGGATATGTATTCCTGAAATGCTCCAGGTCTCTGGCCATTACGAAATCACACGGACATGGTGCCAGGCGCATATCGCGTGCTATATGAATTGGCTATGCCTGATAAATTCTCTAGAAAAAAGTCAGAAACCATTAACTCAAAAATACGGCAAGCTGCAGGAGTTGCATTCGCTTCCACAGCCTGCCATTCAATTGCCGGAAAAGCAGTTGACTCTTAAAGAATTGCGCTTTCGCTCTGTTCACCGGTTCGTACCCGCAGAGCATCGTCGATGGGGCAGACAAAGATCTTCCCGTCGCCGATTTGGGCAGTTTGATTTACTTCAATGATTGTCTTTACAACCACGTCCACATCGGCATCTGGCACAATAATTGATATGAGCCGCTTCGGAACGTACTTCATGCCGCCGGAAATGCTTTTGGCAAGCGCTGCGGGAGCGTACTGCACGTTAACTTCTCCAGAAATGCCCCGCTGCAAGCCGCGGCCTGTTACAGCTGTCGCAGTCATGCTGGGAAAGCCGAGCTGTTCGAATGCGTCCCGTGTCGCCCCGACCTTCTTGGGACGGATGATGGCAATGATTTCCTTCATGGATTCCTCCTATAGTCCCTTGGTGCCGGTGCGAACAGTGTAGGCCTCTTCGACAGGGCTAACGAAGACCTTGCCGTCGCCGAAGTTTCCCGTATACGCCCCGTCCTTGATGAGCGCGATGACATGATCTACGTTCTTGTCCTCAACGACCATCAGGATCATCGTTTTGGGAAGCTCCTCATAGTGGATCGTTCCAACGGTGATGCCTTTCTGCTTGCCGCGCCCGAACACATGGATCTGTGTCATGGAGACAAATCCAGCATCTGCGAGTGATTCTGCAACACTTTCGGCTGTTTCCGGGCGCAATATCGCTCTGATCATCTTCATATCGTTTTTCCTCATCGTTCAAAGTTTGTTGGCAAGGGCTTTGGCCTTGCACACTTCATGTTGACGCCTGCGCAGTAAACGTTGCGAACAGATGCTCTTTATGTGCCTGCTAGCTGTAATGCACGAAGAATGCCAAAGTACGAACGGAAGGCTTTCCCGCCACAACTCTCCTTGAGGATCATAGGTGGATCGCTATAAGTGAATGTATTGATTAAGGCCTGTGCAGCAATAGTCAAAGGGCGAAAGAAGCTCCAGAATTCCAGAGGACAGACAGCATCCGAGGACGGCACAAAAAAGCAAATTCGCAATGTTCTATCCAGTGCATTCGCGTCAAAAATGTACCAAACGGTACGCGAGGATATTGCTTCTCGTCACAATTTCGAACGATCTGGGTTCCGCAGTGTTCGGCGAATTTGATGACGGCCGATGTACAAATCCGCACTGAGCGAAGCAAAAACGTACTTGCCGGAACATTCATGAAGCAGCGCGGCATCTCCCTCTGACAAAAAAGCACTGGCAGCAGCAAAGTATGCTCACCATGTGAAAAAGAATGCAGAGCATTCAGTTCGGTACTAAAACATCTCGCTTCATAAGCTTAACCACTCAAATCAACTGGCGATCCCCGCTCGGAAGATGGCAGATGTTTCGATTGGCAACAACTTGGCAATGCTCGTGCAAAAGAGGGAAGTAAGCGCAAAAGGCGGAACCCAACAGACTCACAATCCACACGGGAGAAACGATATGACGAATCTGACTCTAGCAGGAACTATGATGCTTGCAGTTGCGGAAATGGCTGGAGCGTACTGGTTTTTCAAAACAAGAAGTGCCGGCCTGCGAATGCTCATGACCAGTTTCGGCTTCGGATTTGCGATCGCCATTGTCCTGTTTGATCTTCTGCCGGATGCCACTGAACACTATGCAATGGGCTATCCACTCTTCGCTCTGGGCGCACTAATTATGTTCGGTTTGTGGCGCTTCGGGAAGCAGAAGTCCAGAAATGCTTCGACGAACGGCAGTGGATCGATTGCAGTTGCAGGAATGGCACTGCACAATCTTGGGGAGGGCGTCCTGTTCGCGGCCATGACCGGGCCTATCTCACTTCTGCTCGTTGTTGGCGCTCTTTTGCACAAGCTGCCGGAGGGCATGGCTACCTTCGCAATGCTGGAAGGAGTCAAGGAGAAGACTCGCTTCGCGCTCGCGGCTTCAGTTGGTTTGATGATTCCGCTCGGAGCGACGCTGCATTTCTCCAGTGCTCTTCAGCAGCCGGTGATGGCCTTGCTGTCGGGAATGATTCTAGTCGCTGTATCGACTGCCATTGCCGAGCACTGCGCTAAGAGCCTAGCCTTGTCCATGCGATGGAAGGTCGCAACACCGTATATGATGGGCGCCGTGATTGGCGCAGTTTCTTGCATGATTGCCTAGGCCGATTGGACCGCGAGAGGCGAAGCATCCTTGAACGGTTTTCACACGGCGAGACACGAGATTGATCGGACTTACTTCACCCTGGCCGCCCGACGACATCGCGGGCGGCCGATGCGAACCTGAGTGATGAACAGGTCTGAAGCAGACTCGCATGATGAGGCTATGCAATCTCGCCAAGGATCTGCTGGCCCATAGGGCAGCGATTGCCCCGAAGTTAAAAAGCTGGCGGATGCAGTGGGAAGTTCTGGATTGGAACTTACCTGCAACTAAGTTCTACGGCTAGCTGAGGCGGATTTCGCCGATCAATGGCATAACAGAAATTCATTTTATAACTGGATTTCCGTGATGAATCACGCATGGGAAAGCCCTGCTCATTTTCAAGGAGGACAAAAATGCAAAGTATCGAATGCACGAACAGCGTCCGCGCAATCTGTATTGTCAAAATCATTGGCCGCTGGTGCGTCTTTGCACTCTTATTCTCGTCAATTGCCTTGGCGAATGATGCGGAGGGCAGTCTATCTGGAGAGATAAAGGACCCAAGTGGAGCGGTGATTGCAAAAGCCGAAGTTACTTTGACAAGTCCAAGCACAGGCGTGCTGCTGACGACTGTAACAAACAGTGCTGGAACATACTATTTTGCCAGCGTGCCTGTGGGGACTTATGATCTCGGAGTCTACGCGGCGGGATTTCGCGCCTATCGCCATACTGCGATCGTCATGAGCGTGAGCAGCATCCTACGCGCGGACGCAATTCTTGAGATAGGCAAGAATCAGGAAACCGTTACGGTCGAAAGCGCAAAGGTTGCGCTGGATACAGCCGGTACGCAAATGGGCGAAGTGCTGATTTATTCCACGGTCGGCGCACTGCCGTTGAATGGACGGAGCTACTCGGACCTGCTGGCGTTGCAGGCGGGCGTGGCGCCGATGACCACCATGACGTCCTCGACAGTTCAAGGACTTGGGCAGAGCATCTTCTCGCCTTCCGGCGATCTCAACGCGGGAGTTCTTTCCATCGATGGCCAACGCGAATCGGCCAATGGATACATCGTGAACGGCGCCAATGCGGAAGAGACAGGAAGCATGGCCGCCGCCATCATTCCGAACCTCGATTCAATCGCCGAGTTCCGCATCCTGGTCAACAACCTCGACGCGGAATATGGCCGCTACAGCGGCGGACAGATCAGTGTTGTAACCAAGTCTGGCAGTAACTCGTTCCATGGTAATGCGTTTGAGTTTTTCCGCAATACCGCGCTCGATGCCAAGAATTACTTCTCGAAGGACCGCGGAACCTTTCAACAGAATCAATATGGAGCGACGCTGGGCGGTCCTATTCGGCGGGACAAGCTCTTCTTCTTTGCCGATTATCAAGGAACGCAGCAGCTTCAGGGGGAGGACACCGGTCTGATTCCCGTGCCGACACAGCTAGACCGCACAGGTGACCTGTCAGATCAGTCGGCGGCCCTGACCACGAAGGAGAGTATCAACAACCAGACCATTACCGTACCCACAACTGTCAGCGGTTCATATTTCGCTACGCAGGTTCTTAGTCCGGCATTGGGTTATGCCGTAACACAGAACGAGCCTTACTACTTTACAAGTGGTGAGGACTATATCGCCCTGGTGAATAACACTCAGACATTTGGGACCTATACACACGATTGCACATCCTCGGCAGAATGCGTCTTCCCGAATGCAACCTTTCCGCAAAGTGCGTGGTCGGCGCCCGCCAAAGCGCTGCTGCGATACATTCCCAAGCCTAACGTTTCAGATACCGATTATTCCACATCGGCATACAACCAGAAACTGCATGACAACAAGGCCGCGTTGCGCATTGACGGCAATACAAGCTGGGGAAGAGTCTCCGCATACTATGCGCTGGACGATTACAACCTCGACAATCCCTATCCGACCGCGCAGGGCGGCGCGAACGTGCCGGGTTTCAACGCGCTCTCGACAGGACGCGCGCAGCTGCTGGTGCTGGAGCACAACAAGGCTATCGGCAATACCGCCTTTAATCAAGCGCACATCAGTTATACGCGAGTTACTAACGACATGGGCAAGCCGGCGGGCGGCATTGGCGTCAGCCTGGCCTCTCAGGGCTTCGATACGGGAGTGGGAACGCTGGGCATTGTTGCCGGTCAGCCAGATGCCGAAGGGGTGGAAAGTGTGGCGTTCAATAACTTCACCTTCGGCAGCGATCCCAACCAATATAAACAGGTAAATAACACCTATGAAGTAACCGACGACCTTTCCAGGATATGGGGCCATCATACTTTCAAGGCCGGCGCTCATTCGGATTACGATCAAATCAATAGCGATCCATACGCGCAACTAAACGGCAGCTTCCAGTTTTATGGAACGGAAACCGGCATCGATTATGCGGATTTTCTGCTAGGCATTGCCAGCCAATACAACCAAAATGGCTTGCGCCCATTTTATGAGCGCAATAAGTATGCGGGACTCTACACGCAAGACAGTTGGCGCTTTCGTCCGAATGTAACTATCAATGCCGGCGTGCGCTGGGACCGCATCGAACCTTGGTATGAAAAGTACAACAACGCTATGACGCTGGTAGCTGGCGAACAGTCGCAAGTCTTTCCCACGGCGCCCAAAGGCATTGTGTATCCGGGCGATCCTGGCATTTCGCGCACGCTCGCGCCAGCTCAGAATCTGAATTTTGCGCCACGCGCCGGTCTTGCCTATTCACCTTCGCGGGCGTCTGATTCGTTTCTTGGAAGGATTGTAGGAGGGCCCGGAACCACCAGTATTCATTTCGGCTTCGGCATCTTCTATACCAGCATTCCCGGCGAGACGCTGGGCTTGATCAGTGACAATGCGCCGTATGGATTTACTTACACGAGCCCAGCGGTTCCCTTGTTTACCATGCCCTTTATGGACGCGCAAACAGGACATTCGGAGGGGCAGCGATTTCCTGCGAATTTAGCTCCGCTCACGGTCAGCAAGTCGAAACCAGATTCTAATATAGACTGGTCGCAGTTCGAACCGATCAGCGCGGTTCCTGGCTATTCTCCAAGCAACAAGACTCCATATACCGAGGAGTACATGCTCTCGTGGCAGCGGCAGATTGGGGCGCAGACGCTGATCAGCCTGACCTATGCCGGAAATCAGGCTCATCGGCTGCTTGTGCTGAAGGCGGCCAATCCCGGAGATCCGGCGCTCTGTCTTGGCTTGAGCCAAAGCAATGAAGTCGCCGCGGGCAGCTCCACCTGCGGGCCTTTCGGCGAGAGTACGACCTACACCAGCGCAGCCGGCGAGACGATAGACGGTACGCGCGGGCCACTCGGACCTGCCTTTGGAAGCGTCAGCAACCAGGCTGGCATTGGTAACTCAACTTACAACTCGCTGAAGGCAAGTGTGCGCTATTCGAGTAACCTGGTTCAAGCGCTTGCCGGTTACACATACAGCAAGTCGATCGATCAGGCCTCAAATTTCGGCGAACAGGTGAACCCGGGCAATCCGAGGTTAAGCCGTGGTCTTTCAGCGTTTGATATGCGGCATAACTTCGTGGTGAGTTACACGGTGCATCTTCCAGCGGCACAGTTCATCCATAGTTCGGAACGCTGGAGCGGCGGCTGGGAACTTTCAGGAATTACCCGCTTCAGCACGGGATTTCCCGTGACACTAATGAACTATAGCGATACCTCGCTATGGGGGACGCAGTCGAATGGCGTCAACAACCTGCCTGCCGATGAGCCTGACTATCAGGCTGGTTCGCTGAAGCTGAACCGCAATCCGCGAAACGGAAAGACCTATTTCAATACGAATCTATTCAGCCTTCCTTCCAGTGGAGACCCTGGAAATGCGCGCCGCCGCTTTTTTTCCGGACCGGGAATCGACAACTATGACATGAGTCTGCAGAAGAGCCTCAGCTTGCCGAAATCGCGTTCACTGCTGGTTCGCGCGGAGGCCTTTAATGTCTTCAATCATGCTCAGTTTTGTGGTCCACAGTCCGTCAATGGAGACATTACCGATAGCAGCGAATTCGGCGCAGTGGTGAGCGCCGACGCGCCGCGGCTTTTGCAGTTGGCCGCGAAGCTGGTTTTTTGAAGCAGTTGTTGTTCGCGCAAGCTCCTGCGCCCGGAACATTTTCGTACAAAAGGACCTGCTCTTGACGTGAACGTACATTCACGTGAGCGCGCTCTTTAGCAACCTGAGGGTCGAGCACTCCAATCCACAAGAGAATGCCTGCTCGAACCGAATTCTCGCACGGGAGCGCCGATACACCATAAGTCTTTCGAAATGATAATCGTGCGCAAGTCTTATCGCTTCTTGTTCGAGGATATTTGGCGTTGGTTCGTCTGTCTGCCCAGGGAAATGAAGGCTATCTTTGAAGCCAAAGCATGGCCGATGCGGAATGGAACGACAATTGCATTTAAAGGCATAGCAGCTACCTTTCCGCACGTTCGATGTTCGAGGCCAGAGCCAGTTCTTCGATGCGGGAAGCCAAAAGCGGAGCCCGAAGGAGGTCACATGAACCCTGTTGCTGCAGGTAACAGTCAAAGCGCCTCCAGACTAGCGAACCATCCCTGCTTCAATCAGGAGGCGCGCCACACTCATGCGCGCATTCATCTTCCCGTGGCCCCGCGGTGCAATATGCAATGCAACTACTGCAACCGCAAATACAGTTGCGTGAACGAGAGCCGACCGGGAGTTACCTGCGCAATTCTCACTCCAGTGCAGTCAATCGAATATCTGCGGAAGTATACGGAGAAGGTCGCTAACTTGAGCGTCGTAGGCATTGCCGGGCCTGGAGATCCATTTGCCTGCGCCAATGAAACGCTTGAAACCTTGCGCATGGTCAAGGCCCGGTTTCCGGATCTTCTGCTCTGTGTTGCCTCCAACGGGCTGAATCTATTTCCGTATGTGGATGAGTTGGCGGATATCGGCCTTTCGCATGTCACAGTCACTGTCAATGCTGTCGATCCCGCGATCGGCGCCAGGTTCTACGAATGGATGTCGGTGGATGGAATACGCTATACAGGAATCAAGGCGTCAGCCATTCTTTGGGAGAGGCAGCGGAGATCGATCCGGGCCCTCGTGGCGAAGGGCGTAATCGTAAAGATCAACACCATCTACGTGCCCGGAATCAACGACACGCACATCGAGCAGGTGGCCAAAACAGTATCCGTATTGGGAGCGTCGATTTTAAACATCATGCCGCTGCTCCCCACTGCGAATACACCGTTTGCAGGCATCACGGAGCCAGATAGAAAGGCCGTTCAGCAAGCGCGCTCTCTCGCGGCGAGTTATCTGCCGCAGATGTCTCACTGCTCCAGATGCCGCGCCGATGCCGCGGGTCTTATCGGGGAAGAGAACTCGCAGAAGAACGTCGAGCTTCTTCAAATCTCGGCTCAGTTTCACGAGGAGGAAATTCCATCTATGCGCTCCACTGCCTTGGATGCCGGCAATGGACTTCCCATGACGCTCTCTCCCCAACTGCGGCTGATACCTACGGAAGAGCGGCCGTATATTGCCGTAGCCAGCCGCGACGGGCTCTTTGTAAATCAACATCTCGGCGAAGCTACCATCATCAGAATATACAAGCCGCTGGAACGGCGCTCCACACTTGTCGATATCCGCAGCCTTGCCACCGATGCTGAGGGTTCGGGACGGTGGCTCAGCATGATCGACAAGCTCAAGGACTGCTGCGGCATTCTGGTCAGTGGGGCTGGAGCTATGCCAAGAAAGATATTCGCTCACCATGGAATCACGGTTGCAATTGTGGAAGGGGTCATCGACGAGGCGCTCGGCGCTACGGCGGCAGGCAGCGATTTGATGTTCATGGTGAAACCTGGCTTTGCCTGTGGGCCGTCGTGCAGCGGAGAAGCCGACGGTTGCTCCTAGGTTCAAACATCCTAACCTTCATGGAAAGGAACAATATGCCAACCAAGGAAGAGGAACTGCACGTAATCCAAGGCGCCATCGATACCATCCGGGCTGGAGTGCAAAGCGATGGCGGCGAACTGGAGCTACTCAGTTTTGAGAATGACATTGCTCGCATCGAACTGAGCGGCGCCTGTGCCCAATGTCACATGGCAGGTCAAACGCTGGGTGGAATTCGCAGGCATCTGACGGAAACACTCGGTAGGCCGGTTCGCGTATTTCCTGCCTGGAAAGACTGATGCGGAAGGCGCGATCCTCCCCGCACATCATGGTCGCACGAGCTGAGAAACTCTGATTAGGTTCTATTCCACATCAAGCATTTCCTCAGGGGCTAAAGTCCACGCTGATTTGATTGCGTTTGCGGCACGACTGAAGTCGTGCCCTTTCAAAACATTGACTTGTTCAGAGGTTCCCTAAACGTAGGACGGAGGCAGCCGCATGAAAGCACAAGCCTGGCTTGAACAGACATTGCCTCAAGTGATCATCAACGACACAACACTGCGTGATGGCGAACAGACAGCCGGCGTGGCTTTCACGCTGGAAGAGCGCATGCAGATTGCCTCGGCGCTGGCAGCGGCGGGAGTTACTGAGATAGAGGTTGGCATCCCGGCCATGGGCGAGCGCGAAGCGCATGAGATTCGCGCAGTGGCGGCTCTTGGATTGCGGTCCAGACTGATTGCCTGGTGCCGCATGCACAACGACGACTTGCAGGCGGCACTCACTTGCAATGTGTCGATGGTCAATCTGTCGATCTCTGTCTCTGATCAGCAGATTACGCGGAAGCTGCGGCGCGATCGACGCTGGGTGCTGCAACAGACGGAAGGGCTGATCAAGAGCGCGCGTGAAAGCGGCCTGACGGTCTCTCTCGGCGGCGAGGACAGCTCGCGCGCGGATATGGATTTTCTGCTTGAGCTTCTGGAGGTTGCGGAAAGAGCGGGCGCAACACGCTTTCGTTTCGCCGATACGCTCGGTGTGCTGGATCCATTTGTCACGCTGGAAAAGTTCAAGAGGCTGCGCCAGGCGACGGAAATGGAATTGGAAATTCACGCGCACAATGACCTTGGGCTGGCTACGGCAAACTCTCTGGCCGCGGTCCGCGGCGGCGCAACGCACGTGAGCACGACCGTGAATGGCCTGGGCGAACGAGCTGGCAATGCGCCTCTGGAAGAGGTTGTGATGACGATGCGGTTGCTGGAAAAAAAGGAGCCGGGAATTGATGCGGGCGCCCTCAAGATGCTATCGACCTTGGTGGCAAACGCATCCGGCCGGGCGATCGCGGTGAACAAGGCGGTAGTAGGTTCCGGAATCTTTACGCACGAATCGGGCATTCATGTCAGCGGTCTTCTGCGCGACCCCAAGAATTACCAATTCTTGGACCCAGCGGCATTCGGACGCTCGAATCAGATCGTGCTGGGAAAGCATTCCGGCGCCGCAACGGTTCAGTGGGCGTTCAATGAGCTTGGAATCACGCTCGAACACGAAGAGGCCAAGGAGATTCTGGCTTGCGTTCGCGATCATTATCTAACCAACAAAGTACCGCCGTCGCGCGAGGAACTGTGGCGTTTCTACAGTATGGTAAAGAGACATTGCAGGCCGGCGTGTATTGATCAAGACTCGATGCTGGGGATAGCATCATAAGTCTTATGGAATAACGAAGTTCTATTTGCAGTCATTGTTCCACATTGATGATGTACATCACGGGTGGTTCAATTGCTGATTGTGAATAACTTATAAAAGCTAACACACGAGTATAAAGATCACATGTAGATATAAAGACAATATAAAGAACGGCAGGGGTATTTGCTTTGGGCTCATCGATCATTGACTATCATGCTTATTTCGTGGTAGTTTTTTATATGTCCTGCCATAGAACATACCGCTCTGAGCCGAACTACGGCAGAATGTCACGATCCGAGGCGCAAGGCCTACCGGAGATGAATCAGAGCGTCTTCCATTTTTCACAAGCTTTTCAATTTCAGCCGGCGCCGCCATGGAGCGGTCTTGCCGCTAAGGCGCGTCGTAAAAAATGCCTCCTGTAGAAGGAACTGCCCCGTGGCTGCAAACCCAGCACAGACTGGCACACACACTTTCTTAATGGCGTGATTCCAGCAGAAGTGACACTTTCAGAAGAACGTCCGAACGACGCAGAAGAACGAAGTATCCCAGTCCAAGAAACCCTGCAGAAAACAGTTCGAATAATCAGGCAGATTATTTTGACCGAGTTAAGGGGATAAGCAATGGGAAATGAAAAGAATGACGATTGGGTTTGTCTCGCCGGCGAATGCAGGATAAAGGCATGGCCTTCTTTGTACGAGATGAGTCAGGTGATTGCCGAGAGTGCGGACCTGTCCCACACCGTCAGGATCCTTCTGCGAATTATGGAAAAGTATATGAGAGTCGTTCGCGGCACAGTAAGCCTCTGCGATCGGCAAGCCGGAACCATCTATATTCATGAAAGCTTTGGCCTGTCGGAAGAGGAGGAAGCGCGCGGCATTTATAGATTCGGAGAAGGAATTACCGGCAAGGTTGTCGAATCCGGAAATGCGATGATCGTTTCCAGGATCGGGGACGATCGTGATTTTCTCAATATGACGCGCACGCGCACGGCCGAGGATGACGATCTGTCGTTCCTGTGTGTTCCCATCAAGCGTGGAGACAAAGTGCTGGGAACCATCAGCGCCGAGCGCCTTTACGATAACGACATACTCCTCAAGCTGGATGCGGAGCTATTGGGCATTGTCGCCGCGATGATGGCCCAGGCCGTAGAGCTTTACCTTGTTGAGAATGTTGAAAAAGTATCCTTGATGAATGAGAACCGGCGCTTGCAGAGTGCGCTGAAGGATCGCTTCCGCCCCTCGAACATTATAGGAAACAGCAAGGGAATGCTGGAGGTCTATGCCCTTATCGAGAAGGTTGCCAAAACAAAGACCACGGTGCTAATCCTGGGCGAAAGCGGCGTGGGAAAGGAATTGGTAGCCAACGCAATCCACTATTCCGGGATCGGTCAAGAAGCGCCCCTGGTACAGTTCAACTGCGCTGCTATCCCTGAAAATCTGATTGAGAGCGAGCTGTTCGGCCACGAAAAGGGATCGTTCACCGGCGCGACTAACTTCCGAAAGGGCCGCTTCGAGGAGGCGGACGGAGGAACGATCTTCCTGGACGAGATTGGCGACCTTCCGCTGCCTGCGCAAGCAAAACTGCTGCGCGTTTTGCAGGAAAAGACCCTGGAAAGGGTGGGAGGCAACCGGCCCATAAAAGTAGACATCCGAATTGTGGCGGCAACGAATCGCGATCTTTCCGAGATGGTCAACAACCGCGAGTTTCGAGAGGATCTCTTTTACCGGCTCGATGTTTTTCCCATCACCATTCCGCCTCTTCGTGAGCGCGGCAGCGATGTGATTGCGTTGGCTGACTTTTTTGTCGCGCGGTATGCCAAGGAGTGCCACAAGGATGTGAAGAGAATCTCGACTCCCGCGCTGAATATGCTGATGAGTTATCACTGGCCAGGCAATGTTCGCGAGCTTGAAAACGTGATCGAGCGGGCGACGATTCTCTCTGAAGGCGGCGTCATCCACGGCTACGATCTGCCTCCCTCTCTTCAGACGCCGGTGTTGTCGGGAACCGTGCAGAAGGGCGGGCTCACCGCCAGGCTGGGCGCCATCGAATACGAGATGATCGTAGATGCCCTGAAAACCAAAGAGGGCAACATGACGGAAGCTGCTAGAGAACTGGGCCTTACACGCAGAATCCTCACGCTCCGCATGCAGAAGTATGGAATCAGTTACAAAGACTACAGAATTTTCGAAAAGAAGAACCAGGCAGCCATCGCTGCTCGCTAGAGCCGCGCAGCGCGATTGTCCTGAGCGGATGGCGAGTCTTCGCCTGAACTGAGACATTCATGCCGTTGTACATTTCTGTACAAACAACGAGTCTGAAATATGTTTGTGATCGTTCGATCATGGACATAATTGCACATTTGTTGGCCTCCTCGTACAACTTCGAACGGTTTTGTCATGCGCTCTTTCCGGAAATCTTCACGACATCGCTTCAGCAAGACTTGCAAATACCATATCAGGCATTATCCGTGGGATCTTCCGTGCAAGTATCTCCTTCAAAGCGTAGGGATTATCAACAGCGAGAACGCAATTGTAAAAAACAATTCTTGTCCCAGTAGTCTTCTTCCATGTTTGGCAAACCTCGTGCATCTATCAAAGCGTACGGCAAACCAATATTGTGCGACGCGCACTTCACCGTCCAGATTCAGTGGCGCGTCCTAAGCGCAGGCCAGACGCAACTGGTTGAAAACCCTGCAAGGCGGATAGGAACAAGTCCAATTCCGAAAAGGAGTCATTATGACAAGGAAAATCGCATTTTACGGTAAAGGCGGAATAGGCAAATCCACAACGCAGCAGAATACCGCCGCTGCGATGGCGCATATCTACAACAAGAAGGTGTTCATTCACGGCTGCGACCCGAAGGCCGATTCGACCCGCCTGATCCTGGGGGGCAAACCGCAGGACACAGTAATGGATATGCTTCGCGATGAAGGCGAAGAGAATGTAACTGTCGAAAAGGTCGTCAAGACAGGATATTCCGGCATTCGATGCGTAGAGTCGGGCGGGCCTGAGCCTGGCGTGGGCTGCGCCGGCCGTGGCGTGATTACCGCCATCAATCTGATGGAAGAGCTAGGGGCCTACGATCCAGATCTCGACTTCACTTTCTTTGATGTCCTGGGTGACGTCGTCTGCGGCGGTTTTGCAATGCCCATGCGCGAGGGCAAGGCACAGGAGATCTATATTGTCGCATCCGGCGAGATGATGGCCATGTATGCGGCCAACAACATCTCGCGTGGCCTGCTGAAGTACGCGAATCAGAGCGATATCCGGCTCGGCGGAATCATCTGTAACAGCCGCAAAGTGGACGGTGAATTGGAATTGATGGCCGAATTCACCAAGCGGCTCGGAACAAAGATGATTCACTTTGTTCCCCGCGACAACATCGTGCAGAAGGCCGAGTTCAACAAGAAGACGGTCGTTGAGTACGACGAAACCTGCAACCAGGCCAGCGAGTATTCCGAACTTGCGCACAAGATCATTGATAACACGGATTTTGTGATCCCGACTCCCTTGCAGATGTCTGAACTGGAAGAGATGGTCGTCAGTTACGGAATTCCTGACTAGGACAGGCCAGCGCGTATCTCCTATCAGCAGGAGGCGGCCTGAGGCCATCTTCTACCGTGGGCACGCTATCAAAGCAATTAGCAAGCGAAAGCCCTTGGCCGATTTATCGCGATCTCGGTCCTTCGTAGCCGCAAACAAGCTACGACCGTGGAGACAACACTATGCCGATGAAGTTGCTCGAATGCGACACGTTAATCCCGGAGCGTGAAAAGCACATATACATCAAAGAGGCGGGAGAGGATACAACGCAGTACCTCCCTCTTTCTGATTCCGCTACAATCCCGGGAAGCTTATCGGAAAGAGGATGCGCTTTCTGCGGCGCCAAGCTGGTTATTGGAGGCGTGCTCAAAGATACGATCCAGATGATCCATGGGCCGTTCGGGTGCGCATATGATACATGGCACACCAAGCGCTATCCCAGTGACAACGATAACTTCCAGCTCAAATATGTATGGTCGACAAATGTCAGGGAAAAGAATGTCGTTTTCGGGGCAGAGAAGCTGCTCAAGAAATCGATTCTCGAATCCTTTGATGAGATGCCTGTCATCAAGCGCATGATTATCTACACCACCTGTTCGACGGCGCTGATTGGCGATGACCCCAAAGCTGTCGCCAGGGCAGTGATGGCCGAGCGGCCGGACGTGGATATCTTCGTGGTTGAGTGCCCCGGTTTTGCCGGAGTCAGCCAGTCGAAGGGGCACCACGTGCTGAATATGGCGTGGATTCACGAGAAGGTCGGGCAAGTCGAACCAAAGATCACCAGCCCTTACACCATCAACTTCATCGGCGATTACAACATTCAGGGCGACACGGAGATTCTGGCGCAGTACTGGAAGAAGCTTGACATCCAGGTGCTGGCGCATTTCACCGGCAATGCGACCTACGACGAATGCCGGGGAATGCATCGCGCGCAACTGGACGTAGTCAATTGCGCCCGGTCAGCCGGCTACATCGCCAATGAGCTGCATAAGTCGTATGGCATCCCCCGTTTAGACATTGACTCATGGGGCCTGAGTTACATGGCCACAGGCCTGCGCAAGATAGGGGACTTCTTCGGGATTCAGGACAAGGTCGAGGCGTTGATTGCGGAAGAAGAGGCGAAGTGGAAGCCTCAGGCCGATTGGTACAAGGAGCGCCTCAAGGGCAAGAAGATGGCGATCTGGACAGGTGGCCCCCGCTTGTGGCATTGGACCAAAGCCGTCGAGGACGACCTGGGCATGGAAGTGGTGGCAATGTCATCGAAGTTCGGCCATCAGGAAGACTTTGAAAAGGTCATCGCGCGGGGCCGCGAAGGCGCAATCTACATTGATGACGGCAATGAACTCGAGTTTTTCGAGGTGCTCACGATGGTGCACCCGGATGTTATTTTCACCGGTCCTCGTGTTGGCGAATTGGTCAAGAAGCTGCATATTCCCTATGTCAACGGGCACGCATACCACAATGGTCCATATATGGGTTTTGAAGGCTTCGTGAACATGGCGAGAGACATTTACAACGCGATCAACTCACCCCTGTGGGCTCTGGCTGGTCAGAACATACAGGAAGGAGATCTGTAATGGGGCAAACCGACGAAATTGTAACTTTCATTCAAGAGCACTGCTTATGGCAGTTTTTCTCGCGGACATGGGACCGGGAAGACAACATCAAGAACGTTCTGTCTCTGACTTTCAAAATTCTGACCGGGGAGCCGTTCAAATGCGAGACCGCGGATGAGCGGTGCCACTTTGCCAATGCGAATAGTCTTGCCGCGGAGATGAAGGAGGCGCTTCCCTGGCTGGAAGATCTGCCCAGGAAGGATTTGGGAACCGTTCTTTCAAGGGTCAAGGACAGTCTCGAGGACATCACGGTGAAACACTCACTGAACGCAGAACTAAATCAGCCAAGCTATTAATGCAGAACATTCGCGCCTGCCATCGAAGCATCAACGAGATAGTGATGAGGAGAAGTCTATGCCATGCTCTGTGATTAAAAAGGCAAGGGAAGGCATCATCAACCCGATGTATACCTGCCAACCGGCCGGAGCGCAGTATGCCGGAATCGGCGTGAAAGACTGCATCCCGCTGGTTCATGGAGGCCAGGGGTGCTGCATGTTCGTACGGTTGCTCTTTGCGCAGCACTTCAAGGAGAACTTTGACATAGCATCAACCTCCCTGCACGAGGAGGCCGCAGTCTTCGGCGGCGTCAAGCGGCTTGAAGCCGGCGTCGACAGCCTTGTCAAGCGCTACCCAAATGTTCGTGTTATCCCGATCATTACGACCTGCTCGACGGAAACGATCGGCGACGACATTGAAGGCTCCATTCGCAAGCTCCAGAAGATGCTGGCCAGGGATTATCCTGGCCGCGTGGTTCACCTGGTGCCGATGCATACTCCGAGTTATGCCGGAAGTCAGGTAACTGGCTATAACATCGCGGTGCAGTCGATGGTAACGACTATCGCCAAGAAGGGCGAACCAAACGGCAAGCTCAATGTCTTTACAGGCTGGGTCAATCCTGGTGATGTTACGGAACTGAAGCACTATTTCAGCGAGATGGGAGTGGATGCCACTGTTCTGCTGGATATCGAGTCCTTCGATTCTCCAACGATGCCATCCAAAGACTCCTTCACGCACGGCAGCACGACGGTCGAAGACATTGAAGGTACGGCAAATGCGACGGCGTCGATTTCATTGAACCGCTATGAGGGTTACAGTGCGGCGCAGTATTTGCAGAAGACCTTCGACGTTCCTTCCACCCTCGCACCAACGCCAATCGGCATTCGGAATACCGACATTATGCTTCAGCAGATCCAGAAGATTACTGGCAAGGCTATTCCGGATTCACTGCTGCGGGAGCGGGGCGTTGCCATTGATGCTTTGGCCGACCTTGCTCACATGTTCTTTGCCGATAAGAAAGTTGCGATTTACGGACATCCCGATCTGGTGATTGGCCTGGCGGAGTTCTGCCGCGAGGTGGAGCTGAAGCCGGTGCTTCTGCTGTTAGGCGATGACAACAGCGGTTATGTCAAGGATCCACGGATACTCAACCTGCAAAAGACTGTGGATTATGACATGGAAATTGTCTGGAATGCCGATCTATGGGAATTGGAGAGGCGGATCAAGTCCAAGCAGATTGACCTTGATCTGATTATGGGACATTCCAAGGGACGGTTTATCGCCATCGATGCTGGAATACCGATGGTGCGGGTTGGCTTCCCAACTTTCGACCGGGCTGGCTGCTATCGCAATCCTGTAGTCGGCTACAAGGGAGCGATGCAACTCGGCGAAACCATCGCTAACACTCTGTTCGCGCAGATGGAGTTCAAGAAAGACCGCGAATGGATTCTGAACACCTGGTAGCAGATGTTTGTTGTTGCATCCGCAAGGCAGTCGTTCCCTGGAGAGTGACTGCCTTGTTCTGCTTTTCTTGCAGCCGGAAGTCATTCCAAGCAAAACAAGGACAGAGAACGTTGAGAACATTGAATGCAATGATGCGTTGCGCCGTCTTAAGCACATAGCTCTATCAGGAGACGCTTATGCCGAAGTCAGAAGCTGTTACAGTACCGACTGTTGCTGAGAGCGTCGTATTTCATGGCTCGCTAAGTGAGTTATATCAACTGGCAAAAGAAGGAAAGATTTCGACCAGTCTACAGGGCAGTCATACCCGCCCATGCAAATTCTGGACCGCCTCGAAGATTCTAAGTGGCATTCGCAATTCCATTCTGCTTACACATGGACCGAGTGGTTGTGCCTTCGGTGTCAAACAGGCATACAAGCTGACCAACAGCAGAAACAGCGCTGCGCCGTATGAGCCGGTTGTCAGCACGAATCTCAAGCAAAGCCAGATCGTCTTCGGCGGCGAGCGCGAACTTCGATCCGCGCTTCTCGAAGTGGATGCGAAATACAAGCCGGAAGTTATCTTTGTCGCCACCAGTTGCGCCACTGGAATTATCGGCGATAACGTCGATGCGGTCGCCGCAAAGATCCGGCCGGAAGTACATGCAAAAGTAATGGCGATTCACTGCGAAGGCTTCGCAGGGGAATATCGCAGTGGCTTTGACCTTGTCTTCCGGGAAATCACCAAGCTGATGGATGCGCCAACGGATGAGAGCAAAGCAGCGCTCGCTGGCTATGTGAACATCGTGGGCGCAAAGATGGGCCCGGAGCGCTCGGAAGTTGACACGGATGTAAAAGAGCTGGTGCGCTTGATTGAAGGCATCGGTGGCAAGGTCCACTCCGTGATTGCAGGCAACTGCTCGTTGGAAGAATTGCGAAGCGCTCCCAGTGTTGCAGTGAATTGCGCGCTCTGTCTTGATCTTGGCTATGCCATCGGCTCGGCGATGCGTGATGTGTTTGGCACGCCTCTGAACTCGACGATCCTGCCTTATGGCATTGCCGCCACCGAACGCTGGATTCTTGGCGCCGCAAAATATCTCGGCAAAACAGCGGAGGCCGAGGCGCTCATGCAGAGCGAATACGAAACCATCAAGGGTGAGTACGAGCAGGTTCTAAGTCACCTGGCTGGAAAGACTGCGATCATTGAAGGTCACGATGCGGTAAAGTCCCTCTCGATTGCGCACATGCTGGAGCGCGACTTCAAGATGCGCGCCATCATTTATAACTTCCACCCATGGAGTGTCGAGGCCCGCGAAACCAGTATTGACTACCTGCTGGAGACCGGGCTCAATCCAGAGATTCTAATCACCAAGGGAGCACTGGCTCTGGGAAAATACGAATCGATGCAACAGACGGAAACTGAACTGCTGGAACTGCTGGGCAGTCTTAATCCCATGGAGACCGTCTATTTCGGTTCGTCTTTGAGTTTTCCCAATATTCCTCTTGTGGACCTGAATGCGATTCTGAACCGTCCGCGCTTCGGCTATCGTGGCGCACTGAAGGTTGCCAAGTGCATCAAGACATCCCTGGACTATGCGTTCAGGCCTCGCAGCGCAATGACTAAAAGAATTGTCTTTCCCAAGAACTCCGGGCTGGTCTCCGTTCAATCCCTGACGGGAAAACTGGCGCAGGATATGCCAGATTGCACGATGTATGCCGGGCGAAGGAGGAAGGGCGAATGCTCAATGAACTGATTTTTCAGAATTGCACAAGCTCTCATGATCCGGTTGTCGGCTGCGCGCTGGAAGGCGTGAGTAACATCATCGCGGGCATTCGCGACATCAGCATTGTCTTGCATTCTCCGCAGGGTTGCGCGTCAACTGTTGCATTGGGTTATGACAATCACGAAACCGATTTTACGCAGCGCAAGTTAGCTTGCACGCGGCTTTTTGAAACAGACATCATCATGGGCGCGACAGACAAGCTGCGCGACCTGATTCTCAAGGCGGACGCAACCTACAAGACCAAGGTCATGTTTGTGATTGGTACCTGTTCGGCTGACATTATCGGCGAAGATATTGACGGCCTCTGCCGGCAAATGCAACCCAACATTGGGGCGCGTCTTATTCCCATTCACTCAGGAGGATTTCGTGGCGACTTATATGCAGGCATGGATATTGGCCTCAATACTCTAATCTCCTTTGTTGAGCCATGGAATGGACCGAAACTGCCGAGGACGGTGAATCTGATTGCGCCCCAGGCGAGTCTTAACCCAACCTGGTGGGCGGATCTGAAGTGGACAGAATCCGTGTTGTCCGCCATGGGAGTTAAGACACAGTGCGTATTTCCCCGCGAAGTATCGATCAAGGAGTTATCGAAGGCTTCCGGTGCCTCCGCGAACATATTACTTACTCATGACATGGGATATGCTTTCGTGCGTGAGATGGAAGACAAGTTCGACGTGCCAACCATTCTTCATGACATTCCCCCGCCGATAGGATTGAAGAACACTGCAAGATGGCTTCGTGAGTTGGGCGAATACTTCGACCAAAGCGAGGTCGCCGAAAAGCTGATCGAGAGCGGCGAGACGATGGTGACGAACACGCTGCGCAGGCGCGGACTGATGATGATTCCGCGCTACCGCAACGCGCGAGTTGCGGTCTCTGCGGATGCTTCAATGACGATTGGCCTGGTTCGAATGCTCTTTGAAGAACTGGAGATGATCCCCGACCTGCTTCTGGTTCGCTCCAACTCCAAGCAGGCCAGGCGGGCTCTGGAGGCTGAGTTGGATGAGCTTGGCATTGCACCGCGCGTGGCTTTTGGGATTGATGGCTTCAAGGCGAAGGAGGCCCTGGCCGAATGCGATCTGGATGTGGTCTTCGGCTCGGCCTGGGAAAAGTATCTTGCTGAGGAACTGGGCATCAAGGTGGCATGTGATCTGCTTCAACCGACCAATCGGACCTTCTATCGAGATAGCGCCTATTTCGGCTACAAAGGAATGATTAACATGCTGGAGATTCTCGCCAATGACTGGGAAGCGGCGTTTCGCTCCAAGGCGATTCGCTGGGAGCAATACCAGTAACCCTGCTCCGCCCGAAGGAAGTAAAAGAGAATTGGAAAGAACAATCGAGGAGGATGATGTGTTCAACGACAGGTTGGTAAAAGCCGCATTTGCGACGAGAGACAGAATCCTGATCAACGCCGGCTTTGAACAAGCCCGCCAGATTGTTGTCTACGAAATCAGCACCACCGGCGCCAGGGAATGCGATGTGATGTCCTATCAAAATGGCGCAGGCTGGCCGGAAGCCCACGGCAGAAATGGGAAATGCGGGCCAGGCGGCGGGGGCGGATGTGGCGGCAGCAAGAAGAAGGAAGAGCCGATCAACGAGAGCGAGATTGTCAGCAAGGTTGCCAGCCTCGCCGGCATTTCCGTGCTTTTTGTGAATAAATCATTGCATGCGTTTTCCGGGCTTGAGCTGAATCAGGCCAGGATATTCACGATCAAAACTGACGACGAGAAAGAAATTGCCGATGTCATCGCTCGTCTTCAGGAGATGCTCCGCGGCAATCCGCCACTCTGGTTGCGCCGCGCCCTCATCGGGGAAGATGTTCCCGTTGAAGCCTAGATCAGACGGACTCGGCTTACGCCTTCCGGGACGCCGGAAGAGACTCGCAGCACAATTATCGCCGGTGGTTTAGCGAGGCGTTGGCGGAAGCCAAGGCTGCAAATTGCTCCTGGCATTGCAACAGGCACACCTTTGCCAGTAGGCTGGTTATGGCGGGAGTTGAGCTCCGCACGGTTGCCGAACTGATCGGACACAGCAGCATTCAGATGACCGTGCGTTACGCGCACCTCGCGCCGCAGCACAATCGCGCGGCCGTGGACAGGCTTGTGCCGGTTTTGATGTCCAGCCGGTCAGCGAAGAGGGATGGATAGTCGCTGTAGCGCTAAAATGAAGTGTTCACCAAATCGTTCAGCATCCGCGAAAGAGTTTCCGAAGCGAATCGGAAAATTAGAATAAGTTCAATAAAAGCAATTAGATGTAACAAGTGGCCCCGTAGCTCAGGTGGATAGAGCAGCAGTTTCCTAAACTGTTTGTCGGAAGTTCGAGTCTTCCCGGGGTCACCATTTCTTCTGCGGTGCTGCCTGCGTTTCCGTCCGCCGGCACGATCCGCCCTGCTGAATCCGTTTATGCGCAAGATGGTGTCAGGGCTTTGACTTTGAGCCCTATTTCCGTTTATAAAAGTTGATGTCATGGAAAATGGTTCCATGGCGTAACGGCTGCCGCTGCAAAGGGCGGCGCAACTCACCACGGCAATCGCCAGGATGCTCGGGAAGGCGGTGAAATTCCGCCACTGCCCCGCAACTGTGAGCGCTTCTGCCAAGCGGCCCGTTCTATCGGGCAGGGCAGGGAACCAGCCGAGGTTTTTCCGCCAGTCGCGGAGGCCCCATGAGAACCACTGCATGCGCGTCCCTTCGGGGAGCGTATGTGGGAAGGTGGCTGGACAGGCGCAAGTCAGGAGACCGGTCCTCGCGCCTCAACCCACTTGCGTTCCGAGGGGAACGAAGGAGCCTTCATGCCTGATTTCACGCAAATTCTTTCCTGCTGCTTTGATCGTTTATTCATGCGCATGCCGTTTCGCGCATTTGCCCTGATGATCCTTTTTTCCGCCACAGTTCTTTGCCCGGCCGCCTCCATTCGCGGCGTGGTGACGGATGCTTCCGGCGCCAAGGTGACCGGCGCCAACGTGGTGCTGGTTTACGGAGGCAAACCCATCGCCACGGCGGTTTCCACGGCCGAAGGCAGTTTTGAAATCACCACGGGCGTTGATGGCCGCTTCTTCCTGGTGGTTTCCGCCAAGAGCTTCCGCCAGTTGGAGACGCCCAGCTTTTACGCCGGCCGTCTCGACTCAATCGAGCGGAATCTGGTGCTGGAACCCGAGTGGGTGCGCGAGTCCATTGTCGTCACGGCCACGGGGACGCCCACACCGCAGCCGCAGACGAGCGCCGCCACCAGCGTGCTGGGGCCGCAGGATCTGGCCCTGCGCGACGACCTGGCGAGTGCGCTGCGCCTGATGCCTGGAACGGTTGCCACGCAGGACGGCCAGATGGGCGCAGAGACCTCGCTTTTCATCCGCGGCGGCGATTCGGACTCCAACAAGATTCTGCTGGACGGAGTGAGCGTCGGCGATCTGGGCGGGCAATTCGACTTTGGCACGTTCTCGACCACCGCCCTGGAGCGCGCCGAGGTCTATCGCGGCCCGGATTCCAGTCTTTACGGAGCCGATGCGGCCAGCGGCGTTGTCAGCTTGACCACTCCGCACGGCACCACCAGCTATCCCTCGATTCTCTTCCACGCCGATGCGGGCAACTTGTCCACCTCGCGCGAAGAACTGGAAGTGGCCGGCGCACACAAGAAGCTCGATTACCTGGGCGCATTCAGTTGGCTGCAGACGGCCAATAATCTGCCCAATGACGAATACCATGTGGCCACGACGGCGGCCAACCTGGGCTGGCAACTCACCGGGAACACGCAGATTCGCGCCACGCTGCACTATGGCGTCGATGCCACCGGCCTGCCCAACTCATGGGACTTTTATCACGTTGCCGACGACCGCAAGGAGGGCGATCAGGACTTATATCTCGCGGGCACGGTGGAGAACCAGACCACGCCCGATTTCCACAATCGCTTGCAGTACGGCCTGACGCGCAAGAGGGAGCAATCCCGTCAGTGGTACCCGGCGGGTATCTGCATTCCCGCGGGCAGTTGCGATGGCGCTGCCGGCAGCTACTCAGGCGGCAACTACTACGGGCTGGCGGTCACCATCCAGGGCGCGAATGGCTATAGCGCCACGGGGCCTGCGCTATTGAATTACAGCGAGGCCTGGGGCAGCGTATATCCCAACCGGCTTGACCTGATCAACAACCGCGACCAGTTCATCTATCAGGGCGATTACCGCCTGACGCCGCATCTGATTTTGCTGGCTGGCTTCCACTATGAGAATGAGCGCGCCGCTGAACGCGAGCCCGTGTACTTGCTCAACAAGAAAGCCGATCGCACCAACTATGACTATCTGTTTGGCGCACACGGGGACTTCTTCAAGGAGCGGCTGTTTTATACGCTGGGCGCGGCCGTGGAGCACTATCAACTCATCGGCAATGGCGTCTCGCCGCACGTGGGCCTGGGCTTCTACGCGGTGCGTCCGCGGCATGGCATTTTCAGCGGAACGCGGCTGAACGGCAGCTTCTCTCAGGGTGTGCGCGAACCCAGGCTGACCGATGAAATCGGTTCGCTCTACAACTTTCTGGAGGGGCAACCCGGCGGACCAGCGACGATTCAGCAGATGCACATCTCGCCCATCCAGGCGCCCGCCACGCGCACCTGGGAAGGTGGCGGCGAGCAGGCCTTCTGGAGCCAGCGCATCATCTTCCGCGCAACTTACTTTCACAATGAGTTTGGCCGGGCTATCGAGAGCGTCGGCGTGGGACTGGTGCCCACATTGTTGCCCAGCCTGACTTCGGCAGAACAAGTTGCTCTGGAGTCGAAGATCAGAAACGCCTACTCGCTGGATATGAACTCGCTCGCCTTCAGAGCGCAGGGCATCGAGGCCACCGTCGAGAGCGGCATCGGCAAGAACATCTTCTTCCGCGGCGGCTACACGTACCTGGATTCGGTGGTGCAGCACTCTTTTTCCAGCGACAATGAGGCGCTGCTGGGAGGCTATCCAGACACTTTCAACGGAATTCCGGTGGGCATCTATTCGCCGCTCAAGGGCGCGCGGCCCTTCCGCCGTCCGCCTCACACGGGATTTTTCACGGCAAGCTATACCGGCCAGCGCATCACCGGCGTTTTCACTTCGGGGTTTTCCAGCCGCAGCGACGACTCAACCTTCCTCGGCTATGAAGACATCAACCAGGGGAACTCGCTGGTGCTGCCCAATCGCAATCTGGACTGGGGCTACGCCAAGCTGGACCTGGGCGGCAGCTTCAAGCTGCTGAAGTGGCTGAACGTTTATGCCCAGGCGGAAAACCTCACCGACAATCAGCACATCGCCCCCGTCGGCTATCCCAGCACGCCATTCACCATGCGCACCGGCCTGCGGATCGAGTGGACCAAGGCCCTCCGCCAGTAGACGGCGCTCTGGGCATACGGAATGCGCCATTCGGCACTGCGAGGAGTCAATCCGGACAGCAGTGCCGGAAGCGCTCTGCTCTTGAAGGCTCATTCATCTTCAACGATCAATGGGATCGGTGGACATAGTGGCACTATTGATCCGGCCCAAAAGATTTGCATCGTGCTACCCCACCCGCAGGTCTCTGACAGCATAATTCTGTTTCATTGGGTAGAGAAGCGCGGGTTGGGAAACCCGCGCTACAGCCGGCCACTGGGCCGGCGCTGCACGCGGGCCATTACGAAATCACGCGGACACGGTACCAGTGCAAGAGGCTGGCCCACAATTCCAACATGTGGGTATGTTGTTTCAGTCCGCCTTCAATGTGGACTCGCTCCGTGCCGGAATGCTCTGGGCTCTGCTGATCTTTGCATCAGGGGCGGCGTAGCGCATATATACCCACAAGTAGAAAATGCCCATCGCCAGCAAAATCAGCGAGGCGGGCCGGATCAGCAGAACCGTCAGCACTTTTCCAGACATCCCTTCGATACCTAGATGCAGGTCATTCGCAAGAAGGGTGAGCATCGCCAGCGGAATATCCGCGGTCAACACAAGCCCCGCGGTATTCACTGCGAGTGCAATCCACCGAACCAGACCGCCCTCGGCCCACAGCATGGCGCAGGCAGGAATAGTGAGCAGCAGCAGTTTCGCATCCCATTCACGATGATAGGTCACCAGCATGGTAAGAGGCACAATTGCCGCCAGCGCAAGCCAGGCGTTCCGCTGGGAAAATCGCGACCGGAGCGTGCGGACCGCGATTACCATCAGAAGCGCTGCGCAGACCAGGTAGCTGGCCGGATTGTAGATGCGTGGATCGTCCCGGAATACACTGATGGCCGCTTGCAAATCGATAACCATCGCGCCGGAACGGCTGGTAAGTGCCTTTGGCCCCGGTTCATTAATGCCACCAGGTGCCGAAATAACGGCCAGATTGGATTGCCAATTCTGCATCCAATGCGGCGCAACGTCCGAGACCCACAGAAAGGCCGCGAGACCCATGACAGCGGTGATGAGCAGAGTCTGCAGCGCGCGTTTCCGATAGACTCCGCCCGCCAATAAAAAATAGAGCCAGACCAGGCCCGAGTCATGTGGCTTGATGGCGAGGCTGAGCGCCATGCACAGGATGCCAGCCGGTACGAGCCGGCCTTTGAGAAAGCACCAAACCGCCACCACGCAAAGCCCTACGACGAGCCCGGCCGTATTACCACCAACAAAAAGTGACTCGCAATTGACCAGCAAGATGCAAATCAGCAAGAGGGAAACTTCTGGCGCATAGCGTGCTCCTATATCCCACATCAGGAAGGCGGCAAGAAGAATCACTCCGGCGGTGAGAATCAGCCACAGAATATGCGCTAGTCCCCACGGCAGCACGGCAAATGGAAATACAACAAGGAACGTGGTGGGCACGTTCACATAAAGCGTCACAGCCTGGTGTGCCGGAAGAGACTCCGACGCAGGCTTCCCTCCAGCCACCCGATAAACCTGCTCCAACTCACTCACATTGTATGGATTGTGGTGTTCGAGCAGGCATCGCGTGCCATAGTAAACCGCTCTGAAATCCACCCAACCATTCGCTGTCTGTCCAATGGAAGAACCCCACAGGATGGAAATCCCGCTGGCCAGTAGTATCCAAATCAGAGCAGTCCGCCGCGTCCCTATCATCTTCAGTCTCACAATCTGCCAGAAATGATGCAGTAACTCAGGATCATACTGCCAAGCGTTGTTCTTCGTCGCGTGTTGGATTAAGCCGACGAGCACGCCGCGTTTTCCTGGTTTCTCCATCTGCTGCTGCAATCTGGACAGAATCAGGCCGCACATAAACCCACAGATAGAAAATGCCCATGGCGAGCAAAATAAGCGGGGCAGGCCGCGTTAGCGCAACAGTCAGCATCTGACCTGAGAACCCCGCCGCGGCGGTCGGGATGTTTCTGGTGAGCGCCAGGAAGAGAGTCAACGGAATATCCGCGGTCGACACAATTCCCGCGCTGGTCACCAGCAACGCAATCCACCGGGTTAGTCCTCCGCCAGCCCAGAGCATGGCGCAGGCCGGAACTGCGAGTAACAGCAGCTTGGCATCAACGTACTGATGGTAAGTTACCAGCAGAGTGAGAGGCGCGATTGCTGCTAGCGCCAGCCAAGCTCTCGTTTGCGAAAATCGTGACCGAAGAGTGTGAATTGCACCGACCAGCAGAAGGGCTCCGCAGACCAGATAGCTGACGGGATTGTAGATGTGTGGATCGTCCCGGAAGACGCTGATAGTGGATTGAAGGTCGAGAACCATCCTCGGGCCATTTCCACTGACAAAGTTAGGTCCTGGATTGCAAGGCCCTCCAAGGGCAAAATCCGCCCGGATAGCGGAATGTAGTTCCTGCATCCAGTTTGGGGCAACGTACGAGACCCACAAGATGGCTGGTACCGCCAAGACAACCGTCACCATGAGAGTTTGCAATGCATGTTTCCGATAGGCCCCGGCCGCTAACAGAAAATAGAGCCAAACCAAACCCACGTCATGGGGCTTGATCGCGAGGCTGACAGCCAGACATAGGATGCCCGCCGGCACAAATCTATTCCGAAGGAAACACCAGACAGTTACGATGCATAGGCTTACGACGATTCCCGCGGGATTACCGGTCGCAAAGAGCCCCTCACAGTTGATAAGAACAAAGCAAATCAGGAAGAGGGAGACACCTGGTGAATAGTCCTCAGCGAGATTCCGGATCAGAAATGTGGCCAGGATGAGGCTCCCGGCGGTAAGAACCATCCAGAGCAGATGAGCTGGCACCCATGGCAGAATCGCGAAAGGAGCAATGAAGATGAACGTGGGAGGAAAGTATATATGCCGCATTAGAATCGACCGGAGTCCATCCGGCGGCATTGAAGGACCTCCTTCTTCTGCCTGATAAACACGCAGTTTCTCGCCTTCTTTATAGGGGTCGTTGTGCTGAAGCAGGCATCGCGCCGCATAGAAGACCCCTTTGAAATCTCCCAGTCCTTCAGGCGAGTTGCGCTGCAAAAAGAATCCCCAGAAAGCAGAAAGCCCGCAGCACAATAAGATTGAAGCCAGAGCAATCCGCCGCGTTCCTGTCAAGCTCATCGTCACTCTCTAAACTCCCGGGCACTCAAGACTGGTGTCATCACAGACGGAAAATGACTGTGGCCTATAAAATATCTTAAAAGACAAGGGAGAAATGCATTGGCAATTGATTTGCGCAATGCATCTTTCCCACACAGCAACAAAAAAATGGACGTTGCGCCTAGTCCCTCGTTCAGCCTGGCTCAAGCCAGATAGCCTATGAACTCCTAAGCAATTTTTCAAATATCGTAATAAGAACGATTGCCAAGGTACCGTATCGAGAGCAATCAAAGAAATGACGAGCTCAAATTTCACCGCGTCCTGGCCTTACTTGCGCGTCACCAAGCACTCTAACCTGAAGACGTACTTTATGCCGCCAGCCCGTAGCCCGTTGCCTCGTTGTGCGTTACGTAAAAAGCCCCTTTGTGGGGAGGGATATGTCCTGATTCAAGATCTTCCAGACATATCCCCACCCAAAAAAGATGCTTAACCCGGCTGTTCCTACGTTCTCTGATGAGAACTAAACGCTGGAAGCCAGCAAGCTGCTGATACTCAGGAATTCGTTATTGATGGCCTTCGCCACCGTGTTCATACCGGCAACTGCGCCGAATGCGATCAGAGCAACGACCAAGGCATACTCAACCAGATCCTGGCCTTCTTCGCGGCTCATCAGGTCTTGGAACTTCACATACATCTTGAGAAGCATCGTGTTCATTCTTTTCCTCTCCCTAAGGCGATTTTCCCAGCCTGTAGCCGGGGCACCCTTCATACTGCAATTGCGGTGCCATTTACGACGCGGGGTATTATCTCTATAAATCAACGATATACAGGATTAGGATTCCCTGAGACGATGAAGAAAGTGTAAACAACTGTATACAGTACGGGCTAGTGAACCGGCTTGTATACAGAAACTAAAGTTTAGTAGCCGGAGATTTATGCTCGCCATCGGACCCAGAAACGCAAGAGTTGAGGGTCAGGCCGAACGGCAAGAGCGGCCACTTTGAAACCAGGCTCCGGAATCCTGGGGATTGAGGAGACCGCGGATTGAGGCCATCGATTCCAAGCTCCAGAAGAGCCTGAGTCGCAGCGGAAAATGGATTCCTGTTCAAACGCGGAAGTAGAATAGCCTTCATGGCAAGTGAATCCGGTATTCCAGCGGCCCATCCAAAGTACGACTTCGCAGATCTATCGATTGCAGGCATCACTGGCCTGGCGCTTGCGCTCGCGACTCTGTTCCTCTGCGTCGTGCCGCTCTCGGATATTGCGGGAAAACGCGATTTCGTCGCCTTTTGGGCTACCGGCCAGCAGCTCGTCCACCACGCTAATCCTTACGATCGCGATGCGATGATGCGAATCGAGCGCTCCGCGGGGTTTCCCGTCAAGGACGAGGTCCTTTTTATGAGGAACTTGCCTTGGGGCCTGCCGCTCGCCTATCCACTAGGGTTCATCAATTTGCGGGTTGCGGCGCTCTTGTGGTCCCTGGCACTGCTGGCGTGCCTTTTGCTTTCGGTCCGCATCCTCTGGCTGATGCATGGCAGCCCAGGAAATTACCTACATTGGCTCGGAGTTTCCTTCGCGCCGGCTTTGCTATGTCTGATGATGGGGCAGACTTCGCTGTTTGCGCTCCTGGGCTACGTTCTCTTTCTTTCTTTGCATCGCAGCCGCCCCTTCCTGGCGGGAATCTCCCTCTGGCTCTGCGCGCTGAAGCCTCATCTGTTTCTGTCTGTTGGCATTGTCTTGCTGGCGTGGATCGTGCTTTCCAAAAGCTATAAGATCCTGCTGGGCGCGGTGGCTGCCATAGCCGCCAGTTGCGCGGTTCTATATCTGATATACCCATCCGCATGGATTGATTACGCACGGATGATGCGGACCGTGGGACTCGAAACGGCTCATGTCCCGTGCCTGAGCGTCGCCCTGCGCTTTTGGCTCAGGCCGCAGTCGGTGGCCTTCACCTACTTGCCGGCAGCGCTGGGCTGCATCTGGGCGCTGGGCTATTTTTGGGTGCATCGCCACGCCTGGGACTGGATGGAAGGCGGCAGCCGGCTGATCCTTGTTTCGCTGCTTACGGCGCCGTACGCCTGGGTTTATGACGATGGCATCGTGATGCCCGCCCTGCTGCATGGCGCGTACCTGACACGGTCCCGTATATTGCTGGCCATTCTAGCGCTGGCCAGTTTCGTGATTGAGGGCGAACTTCTCTGCGGCGTCAAAATGCAGTCGGATTTCTATTTCTGGACAGCGCCGACATGGCTTCTGTGGTATCTGGGCGCAGCCATGTTCACTAAAACGAAAACTGAAGAAACTGCAGCGTGCCAATGAAAACAACCCCTTGGCGCATTGTTGCTCTTCTTGGCTTGACGGCTGTTCTGGCGGGCATCTTTGTTCTCATTCTTGAGGACGGTAACGTCGAGCAGCGGGATTTCATCTCCTATTGGGCTGCCGGACACCAACTCGTTCAGGGCAAGAACCCCTACGATGGGGCTGCAATTCGGAAGCTGGAACTAACGGCCGGATACGATCAGAGTTATCTGCTCGTTATGCGCAACCCACCTGCGGCCCTCTTTCTTGCGGCGCCACTTGGCTTTCTCTCTCCAAATGCAGGGTTCCTGTTTTGGATGATCGCCCTCGTTGCCAGTCTTGTGGCGTCGATTCGGATGCTTTGGATTCTGCATGGACGCCGGACGGACAGGCTGCACCTGCTGGGGTACTGCTTTGCGCCCGTAATGGCGTGCCTCATGGCTGGCCAGTTTGGCATTTTCCTGCTTCTCGGCATCGTCCTTCTTCTCTACTACCACAAGTCGCAGCCCGTCCTCGCCGGAGCAGCGCTGCTGCTCTGTGCCGCAAAGCCGCACTTGCTTCTTCCCTTTGGCATCGTGCTGCTCCTGCGGGTCTTTGAGCGGAAGACCTACCGCATCCTTGCCGGATTCTGCGCTGCCCTGCTCGCGAGTTGCGCGCTTGTGTTCTGCTTTGATATACACGCTTGGTCTCAATACGCGCGGGAAATATACTCGGCCGGAATCATGGATGAGTTCATCCCTACGCTGAGCGGCTTCCTCCGTTTGCTCCTCCATCGGGATGCCGTTTGGCTGCAATTCCTTCCCGAAGCTGCCGCATGCCTCTGGGCGCTCTGGTACTTCTGGTCGCGCCGCAGCCGTTGGGATTGGATGAATCAAGGTTTATTGCTGCTCATTGTCTCTGTGCTCTGCGCGCCTTATGCCTGGTTTACCGACGAAGCAATCCTGCTGCCCGCTGTTCTGGCCGGCGTCTATCGGGCAGACGACGCCGGGCGCTCGCTTCTTCCCTTTGGACTCGTTGCCGGAGCTGCAATGATCGAGGTCTTCGTGAAGGTTCAGATGACTTCAGGCTGGTACGTGTGGACCGTGCCGGCATGGTTAGCCTGGTATCTCTACGCAACCAGAATCAAGGGCATACCCGCCAAGGGCGCTCATAAGAGCGATGCCTAGAGCGAAACCACAATAAGCGTAACCTTGCTAAGAGAATTGAAAGTGGCTTTTCTTGATGAAAAAGCTTCTTGGCGGGCGTGCCTCCGAGTCACACTTACTGTGGTTTCGCTATAGATTGCCGAGCGCTTTTACGGCATTTGATTGCTTGCCAGTTTATATAGACCATTCTGGCCGCGGCGAACGCAATGAGACCATGCGGCCAAGAGCTTGCTGGCGCACAGCGTGTTCGAAAAACAGGCGCTACCTAGCCACCCATCCTGATTCGGAAAGTGAGAGGCATCGAAGCGATTCCGAGAACCGCGCGGCTGGCCGCGTTGCTCCGGGCAAATTGCTTACTTTTTGTGCCGGGGCCGGTTCGCGGAAATGACCTCTATAGCTACAGGAGCAACACCGCCCTTGACGATATGCAGCTTCTCAGCGGCGGCATAGGAGACGTCGATGACGCGCCCCTCATCCAACTCGCCGCGATCGTTGATGCGCACAACAACATTTTTATGGTTGTTGAGATTAACCACGCGCACCATGGTGCCGAAAGGCAATGTCGGGTGGCACGCCGTCATGGCGTACATATTGAATCGTTCGCCGCTGGCGGTGTGATGGCCATTGAGTACGGAACCATACCAGGTGGCGAGACCGCGGAGCATGTCGGTCCGCGATTCGCGAGCGGGCTTCCTGGCCTCCAGCGTTGGCGGGGTCGCGCTCAGGACAGGGGGAGCGGTTGATGCTGGCTTGGAAAGCCGCGCATTCGCGTGCACTGACTGCGTGGAGAGAGTGATCACCACCGCGGCCAGCACAAGCGATGAAAGTCCCGCCAGGATGTAAATCCGATGCGAGAGTATCAATCTCATGTTGCGTGATTTCCAAAAACTGAGCATCTGACTATTTTACTAAATTGATACCTTTTTGCCTAGCTGTTGGCGAAAGATATACGGGGGAATCAGGGCGGAAATGGGAGAGACTCTGAGTTCAGCGGCATTTTCGCCTGACAATTCCTTCCTTGCGTACAAATTGCGCCATAAACGATGCAATTTGCGTGTAGCCAGGACTTTATTTGCACCGGCTCTCTCCATCCTGCCAATGCTTGCACGGCATCACAGTGAATTCATATTGGTGCAATGCCTTCCAGCGGTTGCGGGTAGAAGGAGGCTTCCATGGTGACCGGCACTCGCCAGGCCAGCGCGCGGCGGCTGAACCCAGGAACCAGCGCATTGCAAAACATTCGCGTTCAAAAAAATCCCATGCATACGAGCCCCTATCGAGGGAAGCGCATGCATGGGATGGGTTGGGTAGTGATTCTAGTTGATGGTCAATGTGAAAGTGGTTGTGGGCGCCGGGGCTTCCGCGGGAGTGCCGGTTCCGGTTACGGTGAAGGTGTAGCTGCCGGCAGTGGTTCCGGCCTTGCCTGACCCCTTGCCAGAGTTTGACGACGAACTGCCGCCGCAGCCGCTAAGCGTTCCAATGGCCGTCATGAGCAGCAGGACACCGAGCATTGCGCGCCATCCATGCCGGCGCGAGGGGATTCCCAGGAAGAGGATAAATGCCAGAACCGTGCCGCCGCCGACGCGCATCCAGCCGTTTTGCTTGCCGTCGTTCACAGGTGAGGCCATTGCGGTGGTGGCGGCAACAGAGGTGACGGTTACGGTTGCTGTGGCGGAGGCGGAAGCGCCGGTCAAGGTGACTGACTGTGTACTCGCAGCGCAGGTGGGTAGATTAGTAGCTCCGCTGGGAGACTTGGTCAGAGCACAACTAAGCGTGACGGTTCCCGAGTAAGCGGTCGTGGTGCTGACCGTTACGGTGGATGTGGCCGGCGATCCCGCGGTCACGGCCGCCGGAGTGGTTGCCGCCAGCGAATAGGCCGACTGCGTCACCGTCACGGAGGCAGTGCCCGCGCCGGCGAGATAGACAGAGTCGCCGCTGTATGTTGCGGTGAGAGTGTCAGCTCCGGCGCTCAGGCTGTTAGAGGGAATGGTGAAGGTATAACTTCCGTCCACCAGGGTTGCGGCCGACGAGGTATAGCCACCGCCGGAGAGAGTGACCGTGCCGGTGGGAGTTACACCAGCGCCGGTCACCGTTACTGGAACGCTCAGCGTTGAGCCGGTATCCGTAGTTAGAGTTGCCGGAGACGCTGTCACGGTTGCCGCAATCAAAGCCGGAGTTACCGTAACTGGAGAGCTTGCCGGGGTGCTTCCGGAGGCAGATGCATAGTTTGCGTCGCCGCTATAGCTGGCGGTGAGCGTGTCGTTGCCCACGGTGAGGCTGTTGGCGGGAATGACGATGGTGGCGCTGCCGTTGACCAGCGTGACTGCGGCTGAGGTGTAGCCGCCGCCGCTCAGAGTCACAGTGCCGGTGGGTGTCGTGCCGCTGGAACCGGCGACTGTAACTGTCACACTGAGGCTGGCTGCCGTGTTGATGGTGTTCGATGCTGGAGTCACTGTGATGGATGGAGTCAGCGGGATGGTCACCGTTTCTGTGGCCGATCCCGTGGCGGAGCCGTAGTTTGCATCGCCGCTGTAGCTTGCGGTGAGGGTGTCGGTTCCAACGCTCAGGCTGTTGGCTGGTATGACAACAGTGGCGCTGCCGCCGGAGAGCGTGGCCGCGGAAGAGGTGTATCCGCCGCTTGTGAGCGTGATGGTGCCTGTGGGCGTGACGCCGGAGCCGGTCACTGCAACCGTCACGCTGAGGCTTTCTGCCGTGGTGATGCCGGCCGCGGCTGGAGTTACCTTGACGGTTGCCGTCAGGCCATTCACCGCCAGTGATTGCGTTGCGTCGCCGGTTGGATAGGTGGCGTCGCCGCTATAGACGGCGGTCAGGTCATGTGTGCCGGGAGTGAGCGTTGTGCTGGTATAGGTCGCTGTGCCGGTGCTGCTCAGTGTAACCGACGTTCCAAGCGCACTCGATCCATCTTGAAATTCGATGGTGCCGGTGGGGGCGGAAGCGTAAGTCGCTGTCGGAGTGACTGTGGCCGTAAGCGTGACCGATTGGCCAGCGGAGGCGGGCGATGGGGAAGCCGCGAGAGCTACTGTAGCTGTGCCGGTGGCGGAGATTTTTGCGACAAAGCCGGTGGTGCTGAACTCGGCGCAGCCGGAAGACTGCATATGATTGGTCTGCTGGAAGGAGCCGGGGGTAACAATGGTTCCAGCGCAATTGTCGTCGAACGCAACATACATATTGCCAGCGGAATCGACCGCAAGGCCGGCAGGCGTCATGTTGTCGCTGAGGCCAGTACCAAACTGCGTGGAAAAGAGCAGCTTGGAGCCTGTGGGGTCAAGTTCAGAGACAAAGACTGGTGCGCCGTTGTAAGGCTCCATATTGCCTACCCACGGAAAGTTGCCTGCGTTAGCCTTGCCAGTGACGTAAACATTGCCATTGCCATCCAGTTGGATGGGACCAACCGCGCTTACTCCGTCTAGATTGCCGGTGGCGTTGCCGAGGTAGGTTGCCCACTCGATGGCAGTGCCGGTGGGATTGAGTTTGGCAACAAAGGCAGCGCTGCTTGCGGAACTGAGTTTCGCGGAAGTTTGATACGCGCCCGTGGTTACCGGAAAATCGGTGGAATCGGTAAGACCGGAGACATACGCATAGCCATCCGCGTCGGTGGTGATGTTTGAGACCATATCGCTGCCGCCTGCGATTTGTCCGCCGAGATAGGTGGAATAGGCCAGTGACGCGCCGCCGGTTGAGGTGACCGGATTGAACTTGGCGACAAAGCCGCGTTGCACATTGAGTGCGAGTGCCAAAGGATTATTGAGATCGACGGGACCGGAGGTGGGTTGAATCACGCCCGCCGTGGTTGGCAGAAACATGGCGGAGGTTTCGCCCACAATATAGAAGTTTCCGGTTGCATCCACAGCAACCCCGTTCACACCAGTAAGCCGGGGATTGCAATTGAGAGTCCTGCCAATGCCGGTAGTTTTGTTCCATTGGCAAGCTGGATTCAGCGAAGTGAAGATACTTGAATAGAGCAGACTGGAACCAGTGGGATCGAAGACCGAGATAAATCCCTGAGAACTAGTGATGCCAACGTTGGCATCTTGCCCAGAGACCACTGCGCCACTAGTGGTGGGAAAGCAGCTGAATGGAAGGATATTCTGCGACCAATCCAACTGGCAGCCAAGCCAGCTCGCAGTTCCGCCGACGTAGGCACGCCCTGTGCTGTCGAGGGCGATGGTGTCAGCGCTCGCTGTTCCGTCGCCGCCAAGAAATGTGGAGTAAAGCAGCCCGCTTCCGGCAGCGTTGAGTTTGGTCACAAAGGCGGCGCCGTTCGAATTCCAGGCGCATGAAGTCACCGGCGTGTAGTTAGGGCTATACCCATCGTTGGCGTAAGGAGCGCAGATGGTCTGGAATGCACCGGAGGTAATGGGGAAATCGGGAGAATGGGTTTGCCCAACCACAAAGGCTTCGCCGTTGGCGTCAACGGCAATCGCCTCGCCGTAGTCTTGATTTGAGCCGCCAAGATAAGTGGAATAGACAAGGGAACTGCCATCCGGGCTGAACTTGGTGATAGTGGTTGTAGGGTTGTTGCTTTCGCCGAAGGCTTGAATCTTCGTACCGTAGGGATTCGATTGATACGGATTTTGTACTGGAAAGTCAGTAGAGTCCGTGACGCCCACCACATAGGCGCTGCCCTGACTATCGAATGCGATTCCTTGATCGACATTGTTGCCGCTTAATCCTTGGATCCCAATATTCTGAGAACCACCGATATAATCGTACGTGCTGCCGCCGAGGTAAGTCGCGTAGGTCAGCACCGGGTCGATGATGAGCGCCTTCGCGTGGTCGTAACTGCCGAGCTGGAAACCGATGCGATTGCCGGCCACGGTGAACGCGCCATCGACTGCGATTTTCTTGTCGCCGTCCATCTGATAGAGCACCGGCTTCTTGAATCCGGCCGGGCCGTTGGCTGCGCTCAGAACCAGATTGCCGTCCGCGTCAATCGCGGGCTTGGCACCGTCGATCTGCCAGGCGATGCGGCTGGCGTCCGCTCCGGGAGCGACCACAAAGTCATACTCCAATTGCCGCTGATTGCCGTAAAATACCAGATCGACGCCGGGATAGACCTGGGCGAAGTTGACCTTGCCAAAGGTCTGGATGCCGGTGTGCCATTTGCTGGGGTCGTTGCCGATCAGGTAACTAACCCTGCCGGATTGCGGTTCGAGCCCGGTGATCGTGGTGGTAGCGCTGGCGCCGACAAGTTTCATGCGCAGCGTATCTAAACTGGACGACACAGGCTTTTGGTCCGTGGTTGTGGCCTGAGTTTTCTGCCGCTCCAGATTCAGCACCACTTCGTCTTTGGTGAGGAAGAGCGAGTAGCCGGTGCCGCGCGAAAGGAACTGCACGCTGGCATTGGTCTGGCCTTTGTTGGGCTCAAAGCTGAGGGGAATTTTGCTATAGTTGGCCGCTGTGTGCTTGGCGGCCACGGATGGGGCAGGCGCTGAAGCCGTTCCGGCGTAAGCCTCTCTGGAGGCCAGGAACAGGCCAGCAAGCAGTAGGCCGGCCGCCAGCCATTTCTGTGAGTTGGATGACCTTTTCGGAAATGAGCAGGTGTCGAACGACAGATGTAGAAAACTCAAAACGTATTCGAGCATTTTTCTCCTTCACGGCGGCAGGATTGATCTTGCCTCTCACCCAGAAGGCGGGAAGAAAAGCGAAAACGGTCCACTCCTTGCTGAGAAATTCGCACATTTTTTTAAAATCCGGTTATATTGGACAAATCCGTTGCCAAAGCACGATAGCATCGATTTAGGAAATTGCTGCTGCAGCCCATGCACGGAGGCGGATTTGTCAGCATCCATGGGAGAAATCACCGTTCTGCTGAAAAAGTGGAAGGATGGCGAGCCGTCGGCCTTTCAGCAACTGATGCCGCTGGTCTATCCGCATCTGCGCGAGGTGGCGGCGGCCTACATTCGCCGCGAGCGCAATCCAGACGTGATGCAAGGCACAGTGCTGGTCCACGAACTGTATCTGCGCTTGTTGAACCAGAAGCAGGCGGTGGGTGAGGATCGCAGCCATTTTTATGCTTTCGCCGCCAAGGTGATGCGGAGGATCCTGATCGATCACGCGCGCGAGATGCAAACGCTTTCCCGAGGCGGCGAGTTGAACCGTGTTGTGCTAAGCGACGACATGGCCTGGGTCAATATCAATAGCCCGGAACTGCTCGACCTGGACCGCGCCCTCGACGAACTCGGCCAAGCGGATGCCAGTAAAGTTCAGCTTGTGGAACTGCGGTACTTTCTGGGCTGCACCGCCGAGGAAACCGCCGAACTGACGCATCGCTCTCTGTCCTCCGTCAAGCGTGACCTCAGATTCATCCGCAGCTGGCTCTATAGCCGTCTCTATCCCGGCCGGCTGAAGTGTCCTCCGCCGGAGTGACCCGGTTTTGGGCCGTTTTACGCATTCTGGATGTAGACTGCTAATCGCGAACCAGGATTTAGTCGATATGGATTCCCGAACAGGCCGCTTCGAGCGCATTGAGGCCATCTTCCACGAAGCTCTTGCGGTCGCGGAAGAGTCGCGAACGGAACTGATCAGCGCCCGGTGCGAAGGGGACACCGGTCTGGCCGCCGAGGTGGAACTGCTGTTGAACGCCAGTGAAATGGAACAGCAGCAAACAGCCGCGCTGCTCTCGGAACGTGATACCGGTCAGCTCATTGAATCGGCCGGCAGGCGGATCGGCCCCTATGTGCTGGATAGCCTGCTCGGGCGCGGCGGCATGGGCGCCGTCTATCTGGCCCACCGCGCCGACGGCGAATTCGAACAGAAGGTGGCCATCAAGCTGATCGACCTGCCGCTGGTCACAGCTACTTTCCGCGAGCGCTTTCGCCAGGAGCGGCAGATTCTGGCCGGCCTGCAGCATCCGTATATTGCGCGGTTGCTGGATGGCGGAGTCACCGGCAGCGGCGACCCCTATCTGGTGATGGAATTCGTCGACGGTGTGCCCATTCAGCAATTCTGTGAAAGAGAGAATCTTTCTTTGCGGCTGCGGCTGAAGCTCTTCCTCGAAGTCTGCGAGGCCGTGCAATTTGCCCATCAGAACTTCGTAGTGCATCGCGATCTCAAGCCCGACAACATTCTCGTAGCAGCCGACGGTACGCCGCGCCTGCTGGACTTTGGCACCGCCAAGCTGCTCTCGCCTTCGTATGCCGCCGCGGGCAGCGGACTGACGCGCGAGGGCTACCAATCCTTTACGCCGCAGTACGCCAGTCCGGAGCAGGTGCTTGGCAAACCGGTGACGGCGGCCTCGGACACTTACTCGCTCGGCGTTCTTTTGTATCTGCTGCTGACCGGGAAACAGCCTTATGAGCTTGCAAAACTGACAACAGAAGAATTGCTGCGCGTAATCTGCGAAGAGCCGCCGCGCAAGCCTGCGCCCGCGGAGTCGCTCGATTGGCGGCTCGACGCCGATTTGAATGCGATTCTGCTGAAGGCGCTGCGCAAGGAGCCCAGCGAGCGCTATGGCACAGCGATCGAACTGGGCGCCGACATTCGCGCCTGGCTGGACGGAATGCCTGTAGCTGCGCGGCGCGGAACTTTTCGATACAAGGCAGCCAAATTCATTCACCGCAATCGCATCGCTGTCATAAGTTCAGTTCTGTTGGCCGCTTCCATGTTGGCCGGAGTGGTTGGCGTGGCTTGGCAGGCCAGAGTCGCCAATGAGCAGCGGCGCAAAGCCGAGGCCAGCGCGGCTGACCTTCGCCAGTTAAGCAACAGCCTGCTGACCGAACTGGACGAGGCGATTGAGCAGTTACCCGGCACCACCGGAGTGCAGAAGCTGCTGATCACGCGCGTTCTTGAACACCTGGACCGCACCGCCAAAGACTCCCGCGGAAATCGCCAGATGCAACTGGATCTCGCCGATGCCTACGCCAAGCTGGGAAACATTCAGGGAAACACTTACTCTCAGAATCTCGGCGATTTCAACGGCGCTTTGGCCAGCATGGACAAGGCGATTTCTCTGGTTGAACCGCTGACGGCCCATGGATCGAAGGATGGCGAGGCTCTGCGCGCGTACGCTTTCGCACAGGCGTATCGCAGCGAGATTTTATTTGGCACCACACGCATGCCTGAAGCCATTGCTTCCATGCAGGCATCGATTGCGGTAAACGAGCGCATTATCGCGCTTCCAGGCGTCACGCCGGCTCAGCTCTGCGATGCAGCCAGCGTATACGGCGTGCTGGGAGATGAGTTGGGCCAAGGCGGCGACGAAAGCCTCCACGACATCCCTGGCGCTTTGAAGGCCCTCCTCAAGGATGTTGAACTGGCAAATCGCGCCTTGAGTATCGACCCCCACCTTCAACGCGCCCTTCGGGCGGTTGTGATTGCGCGGTTGAAAATCGCCGAAACCGAGAGCGAGACCGATCCGGCGCAGGCTCTCAAAGATTTCCAGTTTGGTCTGGAACGTGTCTCAGCCTTGTCCAAAGAGGAACAGGGCAGTATGCGCGTCCTGCGTGTGCGCAATTCGCTTCTGGAAGGCGAAGCCGAGGTTTTGGTGCAGTTGGGAAGATATTCCGAGGCCCATGCGCTCTATGCCCAGGCCGCCGAAATGGTCCAGCATCTTTCAGCCGCTGATCCGCTAGACCTGCGCGCGCTCTTCGACGTGCAAACCGGCCTGAGCCAACAGGCCATTGCTTTTGAAACCGCGGCCGATCCGGCCTTCTCTGTTTCTTCCGCCGACCGGCGCAGTAATCTTGACTCCGCGGAAAAACTGTTGGCCCAAGAGGTCACTATTCTGCAGAAATTAATCAAGCAAGATCCCTCCAACGAGGAGTGCGCGCCGGTTCTGGCGAACGCTCAGGTGCATCTGGGCACGGCCCGATCAATTCTGCGCCCCTCCGCGGAGGCGGCCGCGGCGGCAAGAACCGGCCTCGCCTCCTTAAAGTCGCTGGCCGCAAAAGATCAGGCATCTCCGACGACGCTGGATATGGCCGCGGGCGATCTTCTTATGGTGGAACCCGCCTCTCTGCGGGAGCCGCAAACTTCCCTCACTTTCGCCGGGCGCGCCGTTGCCTTGACCCACGGCAAGTCGCCTTCGATGCTGCTAACCCTCGCCCAGGCCTATCGCGCCACCGGCCAAATCGAGAAGAGCCGTGCGACGGCCAAAGAAGGACTTGCTCTGCTGGTGCCGCCCCAGCCAGGCAGCCCCAAGCCGCATCTGCGCAAACTGCTGGAAATTCAAACGCAGCCAGGATATTGAAGCTGTTTTTGACGAGGATGCTTGAAGAAGTGCCTGCTACGACCAGCCCCTCTCTGCTCCATTCCGCAGATTGTTGGGCTTCAGATCTCAGTGCAATTTTGACCATCCCTTGGAATGCGCGTGGCTTGACAATCAAATCTTGAAAAGCAAAACGGCTCGGCAGCGCCGCGAAGCTGAAACCGGCCAGAGCAGTTTTGTATGCGGACCCTCGTAAAAGCTCGCCTTCATCGCATGCAACTTGCTCGACGGGGGGATTTCCGTACAAGCTGTCAAAAACAACAGCACAAGCCGGATTGCAATGATCTGAAAGTTCATGCTCTTGCTTTATTGAGGAAAACAATGACCCCCGTCCCGCTCGAAGAGATGAGATCAGCCTCCCGGCCTCGGGCCGCTGTTGTCGTCGCCCACCCGGACGACGAGACGCTCTGGTGCGGCGGCTACATACTGACCCATCCGGAGTTTCTCTGGCGCATTGTGACATTGTGCAGAGCAGGGGATTCAGACCGCGCGCCAAAGTTCCGCCGAGTCTTGCGGCAATTGCAGGCGGTGGGTGAGATGGCGGACCTGGATGATGAACCAGAACAAGCGCCGCTGCCAATCGAACAGGTCCAGGCGGCCATCGTACGGTTATTGGCAGAAAGCAGCTACAGCCTGATTCTGACCCACGGCCCGAGGGGCGAGTACACACACCACCGCCGACACGAGGAATGCTGCCAGAGCGTCGTTGAGCTTTGGCGATCGGGCCGTATCGACACGGAACGATTGTGGATGTTTGCCTACGAAGATGCGGAGCGGGCGTACCTGCCCAGGATTCGTGATGATGCAGATCGGCGCGACATGTTGACAGACGGTATCTGGCGCGAGAAGCGCAGATTGATCACGGATGTCTACGGATATGGCGCCGACAGTTGGGAAGCGAAGACCACCCCGCGAGAAGAGGGATTCTGGTGCTTTGATTCGGCACAAGCAGCGGTAAAACGAACGGCATTATGGGAGCAACAATCGTGAAAGTACTTGTGCTGACTGAGTATCCGGCGCCGGCCTCCGGCCTGGCGCTGCAAGGCGAACTGTTATGCAAAGGCCTGTGCGAGATGGGCGTGGACGTTCATCCGGTGCATTTGGAATCGTCCCTGGAAAAGGAATGGTACTACCGCTGGTTCAAGCCGGACGTGGTGGTCGGCGTGGGGTTCTGGGGCCACCTTCCAAACCTGGTTGTGCACCCGCAGAAGTTTGGGATGAAGGCCGTGCCCTGGCTCGTAGCCGATGGTTATATCGCGGAACATCGAGATTTACTGAACGCTCTGCCGCTGATTCTGGTTACCTCCACATGGGTGAAGGAAGTGTATGTCCGGGATGGCATCCGGGGAGACAACATCGTGGTGCTTCCGGTGGGTTGCGGCACGGATCTCTACGCGCCGCATGGCCGCGATGAAGTTCAGGTCCAGGCGATTCGCGAGGTTATGGGAGTATCGGAAGACCAGTTGATGATCCTGACCGCTGGCGGCGATGGGGCCTCCAAAGGCGCGCGGGAGGTGATGCAGGCGCTGGCGATGATTGATGCCGAGGTGCCTGACTGGAGATATGTCTGCAAGGTCTGGCCTCAACCCCGCACAGTAAAACAGAACCTGGCTGACCTCAAACTGGCGGAGAAGCTGGGCATCGCCAAGAAGGTCATCTACTCGACCAATATGGTCTCTCAGAATTTCATGCCGTACTTGATGGCCGCCTGCGACATCTACGCCGCGCCCTCGCGGCTGGAGGGCTTTGGAATGATCCAGGTAGAGGCGAATGCCTGCGAAAGGCCGGTGATCGCCATCGACGCCATGGCATTTCGCGACACCATGGTCCACGGCGAAACGGCATTCCTGGCGAGAGTGGCCGAAGAGAAGAAGATCAGTGAGGGTCGATTAGGGCAACACGACGGGATCGACAGTGACCGCCGCATCGTGTTTCCAAATCCGCGGACAGCCGAGTACCGCGCCAGCGTGCCCGACATTGCCAAGTATCTTCTGCGGCTCATGCAGGACAGCGCTCTGCGGCAGAAGATGGGCAAAGCGGGCCGAAAACACGTGGTCGAGTTGTTTGACTACCGTCAGGTTGCCAAGCGCTTCGTTGAGATCGTCTCTGAACGCTTGGGAATTGGCTAGAGCGGTTCCAGAGTACGGTTACTCTGGAACCGCTCTAGAAAACAGCACGGCGAGGCAAGAGTGCTCGCCTGCGCAATCATGCACGCGATCGAGGAGTCTATGCCTTTTGACGATAAATCACTGAGTTTTATCGAGCAGGCCAAAGAGGCCGCTCTCCAAATCCTGCTGCACAACGCGCACGGACCGTATCAGGGACTGCCTCGAACCGCCGGCTGGGGATACCCTGAACCTTACACGCGCGACCTGATGATTTCATCCCTGGGTGTTCTGGCCACCGGCAACGCCGAACTCGCGGACGCTCTGAAGCGCACACTCGTGGCGCTTGCCAGCAATCAGTCAGCGCACGGCCACATTCCATCTCTTGCGCACGATCCAGCCAACCGCGGCTCCAGCGATTCGACGCCGCTTTTCCTCCTTGGGCTGGCTCTCTACAGGAGATCGACGAACCAGCCGGAGTTCCTCAATGAGGCAGCGCAGAAAGCTCTGAAGTGGATGCTGTACCAGAGCCCTGACGACAGGGTCATGGTGTGTCAGTTACCCACCAGCGACTGGCGGGACGAGCAGTATGTCATGGGGTATGGACTGTACGTGAATATGCTCGTCTATGCGTATCTTCGTCTTTATGGCGATCACGAATCCGCCGAGATGCTGCGCGGGGCAATGGGCCGTCTGGAGGTTCATGGCGAGGCGAAGAACCGCTATGAACAGGAGTCCCTTGTGGAGCCGTCCATGCTTTACTATGCGCTCTACTCCTACAAAGTCATGAGCAGCGACCGTTTCGATCTGTTGGGCAACAGCTTGGCGATTCTGACGGGAATTGCATCGCCGCAGTGGGCGGCAAAGCTGATTGCATGGATTGAAATCGAGTGCGAGGCCATGCGGGGCCGCGCGGAGCTTGCCGTGGATTTGCCGCCTTGCTTGTTTCCGTATATCCTGCCCCATCATGCTGATTGGCTGCCGCGCTACGAGCGGTATAACCGGCCGGGCGACTATCACAATGGCGGCGTGTGGCCATTCATCTGCGGTTTCTATGTGGCGGCATGTGTGGCGGCAGGGCAAATGGAATTAGCGGAGCGCAAGCTGCTGGCGCTGACCGAGATGGTCAAGCCGTGGCACGAAGACGAAGCGGAGTGGGGATTCAACGAGTGGATTCACGCGCAAAATGGCAAGCCCAGCGGCCGGGATTGGCAGACCTGGTCGGCTGCCATGTATCTCTACGCCGCTCAATGTGTGCAGCAGCAGAAGACTCCATTTTTCGACGAGATGCGCGCAGGCAATCCAGCGGCGTGATATCCGTGCCGTATGCTGGCCCATGCCGCCATGGAGACATCTCGGTTGATGGCAAATCTCCGCCGAGTATCCAGGGAACCTCTGATTAAGTCCTATTCCACATCGAGCATTCCCTCAGGGGCTAAAGCCTACGCTCATTTAGTTGTGTTTGCTGCAGTTAGGGCTGAAGCCCTGACCTACTAGTCGTGCCCTTTCAAGACATCAACTTGTGCAGAGGTTCCCTAGAGCGGTTCTCCAATACATATACACTGAACGGCATCATCGAAGGCGGTTTTTACCTCCATCCCAACGAGCAAAAATCGCTCGCCGGGGACCCCGCTGAGAAAAAACGACTCGGCAGCATCGGATTCCGTGTATCGCAATTGGAGAATCGCTATAACTTTGCCCCATCGCAGGGCGATTCGCGCTGGCCAACCGCTCTGCTCCTGTACCAATATCTTTATAAAAGAATTAGGTAACTTTCAGCACTTCATTAGAGATAGCGTCCTAACCTTCGTATTGTGCAGTTAACCGATAGACGGACTGCCGGAAGAAGGTGCGCCGTGGTTGAAATGATCGTACTAGGCGCGTTCTGCGCTGTTGGAATACCGTTCATGCTCTATGTGCTGATCGGTACCCAGCACGAATTGAACCGCGAAAACAGAGCAAGCAGACAGGTTCGTCAGTCGCTGTCCAGACAGCCGTGAAGATCTGGCATCAAGGGCGGAATGAACCTTCGGAATCGTATGCTCTGAAGCCGCCGGGAGTTCGGCAACGACTGAATCAGCCTCATGAAAGGCGACGGCTGAGGGCGCGGGTTCACCGGATGAAAAGTGAGACCTGCAAGGAGAAATGCAAATGAATCTTGCGATTTGGCTGCCGGGAATGTTCTTTCTGGGAATTATCACAATGGCATTGTTCTTTTTGTTCCTGGAAGGCTGCGAGAAGATATGACGGCAATCGATGCTTCAACGGGTTGCGTCCAGCGATGGCCACCGACGGCGCGTACCTGGGCCTGAGCGAACAACATGTCGCCAACCTTTTCGATGTGGCTTTGTCGGATGAGCAACTGGAAAGACTCGGGCTGTTGTAAATGCCTGGTTGACGGCCGCGCCGGTCATCACCGCGGCTGGCGTGAGCAGGGAACAGGCAACAGAAAGTGAGGCAATCATCATGATCTATGCCGTTGGAATTGTTTCGTTGTTCTTGTTCGTGTATTTGGTCGTGGCACTGATACGGCCGGAAAAATTCTGAGCGGGCTTAGTCCCGGGCAGCAAGGAGGGTAACGGTATGTGGTTCCTGCCGCTTAGCATCATCGTTTTCACGATACTCATTGCGTTCCCATTGAGCAAGTATATGACGCGGATCATGGAGGGGAAGTATCGCGCGCCTGGAGTTTTCCGCCGGGTTGAGGCGTGGCTGAATACCGGAGAGCAGGACTGGAAGCAGTACACGCTCGCTTTGCTGGTCTTCAACGTGGCGCTGTTCGCCTATGGTTTTTTCATTTTGGCGATTCAACCGTGGATGCCGCTTAATCCGCAGCATAAGGGAATACTGTCGCCGTCCGCGATTTTCAACAGCGCTATTTCCTTCATGACCAACACCAATCTCCAGCATTACTCCGGAGATCAGCATCTTTCCAATTTCAGTCAGATCTTCTTTTGCGTGCCGAATTTCTTTCTGTCGGCGGCGGTGGGCTTGTGCGCGCTGACGGCGATCATTCGCCTGTTCCGCGGGGAGAAGAAGATCGGCAATTTCTTTGTCGACATGTGGCGCGTGGTGGTTTATATCTTTCTGCCCGCGGCATTCCTGCTTTCCCTGGTATTTGTGCAGCAGGGCATGCCGATGACCTATCGCAGCTCTTATCAGGTATCGACCCTGGAACCGGCGGCAATGGGAGTTACGGACAGCGGTCAGGCGAAGCAGCAGACCATCGTGGTGGGCCCGCTGGCTGCCTTTGTGCCGCAGAAGATGCTGGGCACCAACGGCGGCGGCTTCTATGGCATGAACTCCGCGCATCCCTTCGAGAACCCCACGGCGCTGACCAACTTTCTGACCACCTTCGCGATGATGGTTTTCCCCTTCTGCCTGGTGCTGATGTATGGCCGCATGCTGGGCAGATTCCGGCATTCCCTGGTGATCTTCGCGGTCATGCTGCTGATGTTCGTGGGAACCATTGTCTCGGCGATCTACTATGACACGCTGAAGCCGAATCCTGGCCTCACCGCTCATCCCGTCGCCCGCAATTACGAGATTGCCAGCGCCAGCGCGGCGGGTGGAAAGATTCCGGTCAATTTACCCGCAGTGGCCGGTCTGCCGGTGGATCAGCACCTGGGCAATCTTGAGGGCAAGGAGATGCGCTTCGGCACTTCCGCCGGCGCCACCTTCGCAGCCATAACCGTGGACGTCACTTGCGGCGCGGTGAATGCCGAGCATGACAGCCTGAACCCGATGGCCTCGCTGTCTCCGATGGCAGGGATGTGGTTGAACTGCATCTTCGGCGGCAAGGGCGTGGGCATGATCAACATGCTGCTCTTCCTAGTGATTGGCGTTTTCATTGCCGGGATGATGGTTGGACGAACCCCGGAGTACCTGGGTAAGAAGCTGGGCGGCCGGGAGATGAAGCTGGCCATGATCGCGCTACTGATACACCCGCTGATGATCCTGATCCCGACGGGCGTTTTTGCGGCCACCGATTGGGGGCTGAAGGCTACCAGCAACCCTGGCCCGCATGGATTTACCCAGATGGTCTACCAGTTTTCATCCGCCTCGGCGAATAACGGATCGGCCTTCGATGGGCTGGGCGTAACCTACGGGTTTAACAACAATCCCACTCCCGCGCCAGAGGCGATTCCCTGGGACATCGCCACGGGACTGGTGATGCTCTTCAGCCGCTTCCTTCCGATTATTGCTCCCATCGCATTGGCGGCGGGACTGGGGGCAAAGAAACCGTCTCCCTTCGGTCCCGGAACCCTGCGTGACGATTCGCTGACCTTTGGCTGCCTGCTGCTTGGCACCATCGCCATTCTCGGGGCGCTGCTCTTTCTTCCGGTGGCGGCACTGGGTCCGCTAGCTGAGCACTGGGGGCCATTCCCGTTCGGAGGCTGATGAGATTTCTGTTGTGGAAGAGAAACTCGGGCACATTCTGACAAGGAGTTAGAGCCATGGAAGAATTGGAAGTTATGGAAGTGGAAAAAACGCCGAACGCTCCTCCCGCGGGAAAGCAGAAGAGGCAAAGGTTGCAGGGCCTGTTTGCCCCGGGAACGGTCAAGCCAGCTTTGAAGCAGGCCCTGGTGATGCTGCGGCCCGACGTGCAGTGGAAGAACCCGGTGATGTTTGTCGTCGAGATCGGCGCCTTTCTGACCCTGCTGTTCGTGATTCGGGCAGCCATGGGCCACGCCGACAGCATGGTTCCAGTCGGCTATTCTGTCTCGCTGGATGTGTGGCTCTGGTTGACGGTGCTGTTTGCCAACTTTGCCACAGCCCTGGCCGAATCGCGCGGCAAGGCGCAGGCTCAATCGCTGCGCCGGATGCGGCGCGAAACCCTGGCGCGGCGCCAGACCGTCTTGGGAACGGTGGAAAAAGTCGCTTCGAATTTGCTGAAGACTGGCGATACGGTGGTGGTGAGCGCGGGCGAAGTGATCCCCGGCGATGGTGAAATCATTCAGGGCATTGCTTCGGTGGACGAGTCGGCCATCACCGGCGAATCCGCGCCGGTCATTCGCGAATCGGGCGGCGACCGCTCCGGCGTAACCGGCGGCACGACGGTGCTCTCTGACGAGATCGTGGTGCGCATCACGGCCGAATCCGGCGCTTCTTTTCTGGACCGCATGATCGCCCTGGTCGAGGGCGCCATCCGCCAGCGGACCCCCAACGAGATTGCGCTCACGCTGGTGCTGACCGCGTTCACGCTGATCTTCCTGATTGTTGTCGTGCCGCTGTGGGCGATGGCCTGGAATGCCGAGCAGTATATGACTGGCTATTTGGGCCTGCAACAGCCCCTGCATAGCCTGGGCACGGACGTTCCCACGCTGGTCGCCCTGCTGGTGTGCCTGATTCCGACCACGATCGGCGCACTGCTGGCCGCCATCGGCATTGCCGGCATGGACCGGGCGCTGCAAGCGAACATCATTGCCAAGAGCGGCCGGGCTGTCGAGACGGCGGGCGACATCGACATCGTGATGCTGGACAAGACCGGCACCATCACCGAGGGCAACCGGCGAGCGACGCGCTTCCTGCCGGTCAGGGGCCGCTCCGAAGCCGAGTTGCGGGAACTGGCGGCGCTGGCCTCGGCCGCGGACGAAACGCCGGAAGGCAAGAGCATTGTTCGTCTCTACGAGGAGCAGAGTCAGTTCCCCGCCAGCGCGCCGGGCGATGCGCAGTTCGTCGCGTTTTCCGCGCAAACCCGGATGAGCGGCGTCAATCTCACCGGAGGCCGGCAGATTCGCAAGGGAGCCTCGGATGCCGTGGAGATGTTTGTTCGCGAGCATGGCGGCAATGTCCCGCTGGATGTTGCGCCCCTGGTGAAGGAGGTTGCTTTGCAGGGTGCTACGCCGCTGCTGGTCGCCGATGGCCCTCAGATCGCCGGCGTGGTGGTGCTGGAAGACATTGTGAAGCCGGGGATGAAAGAACGCTTCGCCCGCCTGCGCAAAATGGGCCTGCGTACGGTGATGATCACGGGCGACAACCCGCTCACCGCGGCCACCATCGCCAAGCAGTCAGGCGTGGACGACTTCCTGGCTGAGGCCACGCCGGAAGACAAACTGGCTTACATCAAAAAGCAGCAGGCGGAAGGCAGGCTGGTGGCCATGATGGGCGACGGCACCAACGACGCTCCCGCGCTGGCGCAGGCCGACGTCGCCGTGGCCATGAACGCCGGAACCCAGGCAGCAAAAGAGGCCGGCAACATGGTGGATCTGGACAGCGATCCCACCAAGCTCATCGAGGTAGTGGAAATCGGCAAGCAGCTCTTGATGACGCGGGGAGCCTTGACCACCTTCTCCATTGCCAACGACGTGGCGAAGTACTTTGCCATCATCCCGGCTCTGTTCGCCGGAACCTTGCCCTGGCTGAAGATGATGGACATCATGCACCTGCATTCATCCACTTCCGCCATTCTCTCGGCGGTCATCTTCAACGCCCTCATCATTCCCTTGCTGATTCCGGTGGCGCTCAAAGGCGTCAAGTACAGACCACTGGGAGCGGACGCCCTGCTGCGCCGCAATCTGCTGGTCTGGGGACTGGGAGGCGTCGTCGTGCCCTTCATCGGGATCAAACTGATTGATGTTTTCATGGCCGGACTGCATCTGGCTTCCTGACTCGGAGGTTTATCATGTCGCGTTATATTGCCAAGAGCGTTCTTCTGTTGTTGATCACGGTTGGAATCGTCTGCGGAATCTACCCCGGTGCGGTCTGGGTTGTGGGGCACGTCTTCTTTCGCGACAAGGCGGAAGGCAGCTTGCTGACCGGCCCGGATGGGCAAGTGGTCGGCTCCAAACTGATCGCGCAGCCCTTTACCAAGGACGAATACTTCCAGCCCCGTCCTTCGGCTGCATCCTATGATGCATCCGCATCTTCATCTTCGGCTCTGGCTCCCTCGAACTACCAACTGCGCGATCGTGTGGCTCGCACGCTCGGTCCCATCGTCAAGTACCAAAGCGGACCCAGGGCCGGGCAACTCGTGGCTCCGGATGTCGAGGCCTGGTTCCAGCAGAACCGGTTCCAGGGCAATCCGGGAATCGTGGCGCAGTGGGCCGATCTGCATAATACCCTGGCGACGGCCTGGGTAGGCGCGGACCCAGCCCACGGCCCCTATGTGGACGCCTGGGCAAAGGCGCATCCGGCCGCCGTCGCCAATTGGGTGAAAGCCAACCCGGCCACACCGCAACCCAAGGCAGCCGACCTGGCGGTAGTCTTCTTTGAGGACTTCTCCAAGGAATATCCGGGCCGTTTTCCCTCCGCGGTCACCCACACTGGCGCCGACGGCAAGGCTGTGACGGCGATTGAATCGGCCAAGGAGGGCGCGGATATTCAGTCGATCTTCTTCGACATGTGGCGGCAGGATCACCCTGACGCCGATCTGCGAAACATTCCCGGCGACCTGGTAACGTCTTCCGCTTCCGGGCTCGATCCCGACATTACCATCGAGAATGCGGAATACCAATTGGACCGCGTAGCCGCTAAATGGGCCACAGATTTGCATCGCGATTCCGAAGGCCTTCACAAAGAGATCGCCCAGATTCTGCAGGCCAATGCCGAGGCGCCGTTTGGCGGATTGGCTGGAGAGAAGATGATCAACGTGCTGCAGGTCAACCTGGAGCTTCGCAAACGCTACGGAGCGCCGCAGTAAACGCAGGTACGCGGCGACGCTCCACGCACGAGGAAAGTCACGGAAACCGTCTACAAGGGGAAGATTCGCCCCTGGGGCAAGACTACAGCGTTTTCGATTCTGCTCTTTACAGAAACCGAGCAGCGGAGTGGCTTTTTCCTTAAGAAAAAGCCACCTTGCACACTGTCGCAGTGTCAGCATGTGAATCGAAAACGCTCTAGGCGAAGCCTCGGGACGATCCTTCTGCCAAACGATCTGGCGGCGGGACTCGCCGCATGGAAACAGCAAGCTCCGGATTCTTCTCCCGATGCCTTCATCTTTCCGAATCAGGTTGGGGGCTTTCTGGATACGGAAAACTTGCGCCAGCGGGTGCTGCACAAGCTGGCCCGTAACCTGGGATTGCCGAAACTGACCTTCCGGGTGATCTGGACAACGATTCCAACACTGGCTCAGAAGAAGGAAATGGTGAAGGACCTACAGGGTGTGCTGCGGCATTCCCGCACGGCGACCATGGCCGATGTCTACATGCCGGAGATTCCGGCCAGTGTGCAGGCGGTCCATTCGATTCACCGCGAGCTGAGGGCGAAGTCCAAGCCTTTGGTGGGCGGCGAAAAGAAATCCCCGGCGAACCGCGGAAGGCGCGTTGCGATTCCAGCGAAAGACGGAGCTGCATCTGCCTCAATTGCGGCGAATATACTTCTCCGCATCGAACTTCCTGGCCGTCGAAGCCCCGGACATAGCCCGCACCAGCCCGAAGACAGGCCGATTGAACCAGGGACGGTCGTGCCGCCCCACAATGGCCCAGGCTATGCCCGCATATCCATTGGGGTCGCGCCCGTCGAGTTCGTAGCGATCATTTAGAAATACCGCCCACTCATAGGCCCTGGCCGGGTCGGGAGCCCATACCAGAATCATTTTCGCCCAGTACATGCGCATATAGTTGTGCATCCAGCCTGTATTCACCATCTCGCGCTGAGCCGCGTTCCACAGCTCATCGGCGGTCTGGGCGTGATCCAGTTGATCGAGATTGTAGCGATGCGCCCGCGAGTCGCCGGTGTGCTCAATCAGCGTCTTCCTGGCCCACGGCGCGGCACATTCCCAATTGTCGTAGTTCGGCTCGTGGCGCACGAACAAGACCGCCAGCTCTCTCCACCCGATCAGCTGATCCAGGAATCTCTCGCCTGCCTCAGCCGTCGCCTTGCCCTTGGCCAGAGCTCTATTGACCGCCAGCGCAATGGTGATGGGGCCGATGTTTCCAAAGTGCAGATAAGGCGATAACCGGCTGGTTCCCTTCACCTCCGGGTGGTTGCGAGTTACCTCGTAATCTCTCAATTCCAATTTCACAAACTCTCGCAGACGCCTGAGCGCGGCGTGTGTCCCGCCGGTAAAGCTGTCCACCGGGCCAATGCTGCGATCCAGCTTGTTGAAGCCTGCGGTAATATCTTGGTCCAACGAAAAACTGTCCAGCTTCTTCCAGGGCTTCCACGGGTGCAGTGGAGTAAGATTTTGCGGTGCAACAAGGTAGTTGGGCAACGCGGCCTTCAGATGCGGGCGGAAGTGGTGCAGCAGCACAAAGCTGCGATTGAAAACCCGCGAAGGAACCACAACATCCGCGTCCACCGTCCAGTAGGGCAGCCTCAGCCGCTTCGCCAAAGCTTTGCGCCAGCGTTCCGGCTCACGGCATGGGTTCTCGTCGCCGATCAGAAGAACCGCTTCCACTTCTTCGAGAAATGCTGCGAGCGAATTCTCCGGGGAACGGCGCAGCACAAAGCCCACGCCTCGCTCGGATGCGTCTTGCTCGACGTCCCTCAACCCTTGCTGCAAAAAGTGGTAATGCCTCAGATTCGCGCCGGGATAGTTTGGAATCACCTGGAAGTACACCACCACCGGCAGGTCCAGCAGGTTCCCCGCTTCGATGGCCACATCGAGTGCGGGATTATCCACAATTCGCATCGCGCGCTGCATCCAGTAAACAACGCACCTTCCGCCTATGCGCGGCGTACGGCTCCTGCGCACCACCACACGAGGCTGGTTCGCAAGTTGCGCCAGACCGCTGTGAATATCGAGATTGGTTCGCGGGGAATCCATGCAGGGTGAGCCGATAAATCCATTCCTACTTGTCAGCCTCGCGCAAACTGCTTTCAAATGCAAGGCGTTTGGAGGACATCAACAAGGGGATTCACGCCACGTTCTCTCCTGGCTGGCCGAACAGCGCATCGATCCGCTGTCGGCGGTAATCGAAGATCCGGCTCACGTCCCCATGCACCTTCAGAGTGTGGATGATTCTGCCGAGAACGCCCAAGGGCAGCGAGTATTGCACTTCGTCGATCACCTTTGTCCGGCTGCCGTGCGCCTCAAATGTGTGCGTGTGACGCCATCGCTTGTATGGGCCCTTTGTCTGCTCGTCGACAAAGCTATGGGGAGGCTTCCATTCGCAGATATCCGTCTGCCAGTGAACGGGTATACCGTGCAATCGCAGGCGATAGTGAATCGTGGTTCCTTGCTCAATAGAGTCAGTACTCATGGAGAGGATTTTGAAACCCAACCAAGGAGGCGTAAGCTTCTCCAAGTTATGAGCATCTGCGAAGAATGCAAATACTTCATCGATGGGGCGAGCAATCCATTGCTCATTTTGAAAAATGTAGGTCATGGCACTCCCTCTTTCTCACGGCTTTTGACCGTGCTGCTATGGCTCGCGAAGCAAAGCAGAGACCCGTGCATGAATATCCTGGTAGGCTTTGTCATCAAACGCGCGGCTGTGGCGCCAGCGCACCACACCGTGCTTGTCGCGCAAGATCAACTACGGTCCTTGCCTCCCTCGCCTCATCGAGAACCCTCCAGGTTAATTGCGCCGATACCTATCCATACTTCTTTGGCCTGCGTGGTTCGGATTCGCTGCGCCGCGGTTTGTCGGCTAGCTTGCCGGAGGCGGCAACAACGCGCTCCTGCGCAATATCGCGGTGAACCGTACTCTCGTCAAATGCCACTCGGCCAGCATCCGCCGCAATTGAGAATAGGCATTACGATCTGCGGCTCAGGCGAATCAAGTCCATTAAGCGGAAATCTCTCCCATGGTTTCCTGGGGCTGCTATTGGCCGTATTTTTTGCCGATAAGATGAGCGGCGATCAAGCCGGACTGGTAGATGGTGGGCAGTCCGCTGCCGGGGTGGGTTCCGCCTCCGACAAGGTAGCAGCGATCCAGTCCTTCAAATTTGTTGTGCGGACGAAAATAAAGCATTTGATTCATGCTGTGCGCGAGGTTGAAGGTTGCGCCCAGATACACGCCTCTCTCGGCCCATTCGGCCGGTGTGATGATGCGCTCGACTTCAATGTGGGGGCGTAGGTCGCCCAGTGTCGTGCGGGAAGCAATGGCATCGAGCACCATATCGCGGAAGCGGGGCGTTTCCTTTTCCCAGTCGATACCGCTGGAGTTATTAGGCACCGGCACGAGAATGTAGATTCCCGATTTGCCTTCCGGCGCCACGCGGGGATCGGTGATGCTGGAGTTGCGGATATAGAAGGAGATGTCGTCTGAGAGCTTCAGGTTCCGGAAGATATCGTCTGTGTTCTTGTGATAGTCGCGGGCAAAGACGATGCTGTGATGGGGCAGGTCGTCAAAGATCTTGTCGAGGCCCAGGTAAAGCATGAAGGTGGAGCAGGAGAATTTTTTCTGCTTCAGCTTTGCGGGCGAGTACTTTTTCAGAATGCCCGGCGGAACAAGCGTTTCCATGGCGTGCGCGAAGTCGGCATTAAGGATAGTTTCATCGGCCAGGACCTCCCGGCCGTCTTCAAGAAGAACGCCTTTCACTGCGCCCTTTTCGATGAGCAGTTGCTTCACCGGCGCATTCAGATGGATAGTGGCGCCATGTTTTTCGGCGACTTTGGCCATGGCAGCGGAGATCTCAGACAATCCGCCCTGCACATGGAAGATGCCGAATGCGTGCTCGATGTATGGCAGGATGACGAAAAAGCCGGGGCACTCCCAGGGCGACATGCCGAGATATTTCGATTGGAAGGTAAACGACAGGCGCAATCGCTCGGAGCGGAAGTAGTTGCCCAGATATTGAAAGATGGAGCGCCCGAAGGGAATGTGCGGAATGGCGCGCAGGAAGGTCGGCTTGAAGAAATCGGTCAGCGAAGAGTAGTCCTTTTCAAGGCAGGCGTAGATGTGGCGGAAGCGGTCGCTCTCGCGGTCGAAGAACTTGTCGAGGCCGTCCTCTTCGCCGGGGAAGCAGCGGGCGATCTGCGCTTTCATCGCTTCCCGGTTTTGTGTCACGTCCATCACGAAATCCGGAAAGAGCAGGTGATACATGGGGTCGAGATGCTTGAATTCGAGATAGTCTTCGCTCTTTTCGCCGGCTTCTTCGAAGGCTCTGTCGAGAACGAACTTCATCATGAGGAAGGTTGGGCCGAGATCGAAGCGGAAGTCGCCCACGGTCAGCTCTGCGTTGCGGCCACCCACCACGCCGGCCTTCTCAAACACCTCGACATCGAATCCGCGGTTGGCAAGCACCATGGCTGTGGTGAGTCCACCCGGCCCCGCGCCGACGATTGCGATCTTCTTCTTTGCGTTGTTCCTTGTCTGTTCCATTGTTCGTTCCATTTCTGCTTAACCAATCAAACCTTTAAATTCGTCAATGAAGCGGCGCATGTCCTGCAGCAGCACAGCGTCTGGGTTGGCGCGGATGACCATGCCATCGAGATACATGAGGCTTTTGATGATGTCGAACATGCCTTCGTCAAAGTGCATGCCAGAGAGCACGCCGAGCCGGATGGTTTGCATCATTTTTTTCGTGAGGCTTACCTGGCTGACTGTTTTGCCAGTGAAATCCGCGTAGAGGGCGAGAAATTTCTTTTCGAAATCGGCGAAAGCGCGCCCGGTGATGGAGCGCTCTGCCATGGCGTTGAGGCAGCGCGCTGATGCGGCGTAGTCGTACGCGCTCAGGGCCTCGAAGAAGTAGAAGAGATTCTTCCGCATGCGCTCGGAAACCCGGCCGATATAGCCGGTGTCGAGAAAGTAGAAGCTGCCATCTTTGAGCACGAGATTGCCGGGATGGATATCGCCGTGAAAGGTGCCGATGCAGAACATGAAGAAGCCGTGGATGTGGAAGAGCTCGAGCAGCGATGCGTAGTCCAGCTCGCCACGGCTCAACAACTGGTCGAGAGTAGGGCCGTCGGCGTATTCGGTGACCAGGATGTTCTCGCTCGAAAGCTCCTCGTAGACATGCCGGAACTTGAGACGGGAAAGATCGAAGCGGTCCTTGCTGGCTTCGTAGATGGCTTTCAGCTCGCGGGCCCCGGCAGCTTCGTTGCGCAGGTCGAGCTCGCTGAGCGTCATCTTCTCAATCTCCCTGAGCAGGCTCACGGGATTGGCCACGCCGCGCAGTCTGGGATAAAAGAAAACGGCGAACTTGAAAAGCCTGCGCACATTGGCGGCGTCGCGGCGGAAGGTTTTGGTGTAGTCCTTTTTTACGATTTTGACGGCAACCTGTTCGCCTGTCTTGAGGACGGCGCGATGGACCTGGCCGATGGATGCCGAGGCAAAGGGCTGAGGATTGAAGGAGGAGAAGTTGTCGAGGAATTGGTTGCCGGCGTAGGAGCAGATGAGCGCAACGGAATCCTCCGGCGGAAGGCTCGTAGTGTTGCTGTAGAGGCGTGCGAGGACGCGGCAGCGCTGGTCGTCAAGAACATCGGGACGCAGCGCATAGACCTGGCCGATCTTTACGGCGAGCAGACCAAGACGCTGAATGTACTCGATATCCGGTTCGCTGCCTGCATAGATTGTGTGCAGGAGCCTGAAGAAACTGAAGATGTTCATCTTGCCGGAAGGCTCCAATTCCGATCTCGAACTGGTGCGATTGTGTTCGTGGTCGAGCGCATACAGTGTTAAATGATAGCTGCGAAAATCCTGTGATTTAGTGCTCTTTTGCTCATCCGAATCCTAAAGCGTGAAGAGATCCCCCGGCTCTGGCGGGGTGGCAGTAGCCGTTTGACATTTAGGGGAGTCGGCTTTTAAGTCGGCTCTTGTCGACGGCCTTGCAGGTAGCAAGATGATCGGGCTTTTGCTTTTGTTCTTGCTTTTGCTTCGGACGGTTGCGGTCAGGCCCCTTTGAGGGGCCAGCAACCGTAAAGCCACCGGCTCTGCCGGTGGATACTTACAGAACCTCTGATTAGGCTTGTCAAGAAATAGCCCGTGCAAGCTGAAAGCCGAATATATTCACAAAAGTTCACCTTTTGCGATGAAGATCGGTGAAAAGTGCCCTTCTCTGGGTCTGTTTTTGTGCATTCAGGGGACGTTTCCGGCCTCAGTTCACACCAGAGCCATCTGCCACACAGGCTATTGAGCGTGCGCTTCAATTTTGAAATGCGCGGTATTTGTGCGCAGCCAGAGTCCAGACCCGTCCTTTGGCCCAGATTGATCATATATCTCTATATAAACGCTGTAGTCGCCAGGCGCGCTTAGGTCGTAGTATTCCATCAAATCATATTTCAGCGAGTCCAGCGAGCCGGGTGCGATGGGCCGACAATCCACAGGACCTGGCATAAGTTCCAGTCCATCTCCAGGACGAAACTCGCCACGAAGGTGACGGTGGAGTTGGGTTTTAGATGGCTCGATATCTTTCCTCGTGACGTGGATCCGGTAGAGACTGCGATCGGTCAAAAAACACACCTCATGTTGACCTATGTTCCTAATTGTCATGACGGCCCTTATTGGCTTTTCTCCAACAGTGAAGCGGTCCTTCGGGAGCTCAACACGTACTGAAGTCGAACCCGACTGATTGCTTGCTGGGGAAGGCTGGGCTGCCACGGGAATCGAGCAACTGGCAAGCGCCACAGCCGCACCTACGAAAACTGCAAAAATACGAAACGTGGCCATATCAATTCCTCTTTCCGAGTTTGTTACTGACATTGGGCATTTGCGGATATGTAACAACTGCCCCACTTAGGATATCCGCTTGCAGTTCCAGCTTTTAACCCCGACCCAGAACCGCATTGGGTAAACCACGATGGGGTAATTCAGCCCCCAGCAGACGGTGCCTTCGAATTGATTGCGCAGGCATGCCAAGTCTAATCTACAGAGCCGAGTGGTATGGGAATAGAAGTACATTGACTCGCATGGGGTATATAAGGGCTTGCGTTTGTGTCAGTCCAAACTGCCGTACAACCAGATGGTAACGCGGGATCCCAAAGCACATACATAGTGGCATCGAATGAGACCGCTGCCTCCCCGAAGATGTTATAGAGCCAGAGGGGTTCATCTTTCCGGCACGTGACGGCGGGTTCATCGATTCGGGCAATTACCGTAAGCGCGTGCTGCACAGGTTTGCCCAAGAACTGGAATTGCCGAAACTGACATTCCAGGTGATTCGGCGCACAGTTGCCACACTGGCGCGGAAGAAAGGCGACATCAAGGATGTGCAGGGAGTGTTGCGCCACTCGCGAACGGCCACAACGACGGATGTCTATATGCAGGAACTTCCAGAGGGTGTACGGGCGACGGTGAACTCTATTCATCAGGAACTGACGCAAAAAGGCGGCGGGAATGGCGATAGGGGACCGGAAACTTCAAAACCATCTGCGAAGAATGCCAAAGTCCTGAGCTTCGGAACGAGGAAGCCAGTTCGACAGATTGCTCAAGAAAGGGGAGGAAGAGAAGCGTTTTTTGCAAGCCGTTGAAAATTTGCTGCCAAAATGCTGCCAAGCCGGAAGGGGAAGTCTAGTCTAAGTTGTTGATTTAATTGGTGGACCTGGTCGGGATCGAACCGACGACCTCTTCCATGCCATGAAGTAAACGAAACCGTAAGATATAGACGGAGCAGTACTTACGAACCGGCACAACCGGCAAAGCCGGCCCTCTGGGCGGTATTTGCGACAAAAATGCGACAAACTTTTTTACGGGCTTAAGGGCTGGCTGTGTGGGACCAGCCCAAGCAGTTTTACTCGCGTCGAGCAGGCTGCCAATATCCAGTTTGGATCATGCGATAGACCTCTTTCGTATCAAGCTCAATATTACCTTTACTATCAACGACTTAACCGCACACGAAATATCACCTAAGCACTTGTACTCACGTGCTAGACGTATATATTTTGGGTAAATCCTTGGGCAAATTACGGATGCGATTGCGCCGCTCCATTTCGTTTTATATTCGCCCAGGGTTGCTGCATTCTCCCAATCCCCTCAGGCCGGTTATCCGTTATTGTTCTGTGCATATTGGTAAGCGTTTACGGCTGGCCGTATTGATGGACGTTGGTAGCGCCTGCGATGTAAGGCAAACCAGCCTTTCGCTTTTAGGGTTTATGAGGCAAGATCTACAGCGAGGACGTACTTCAGGTGAACGAGGCCAAAACTCGGATCGCGTATTCGCCCGAGGTATCCAGACTTCCGTCCCATCGTCGAAACGGAACCCTGGAATGCGGCCTGACACCCAGATTCTTCCACTTGCTAATGCAAGTACTCGACTGGAATATGTAGGATTCTTGGATATACATACTCCGGATTATCTGTGTCCGCCAAGTCCAACGCCTGCCTGAAGGCTGATTCGGCCTCGCGTCTGCGATTCATTGCATTTAGGATTCTACTTTGCACAACGTACGCTTCAGACAGTTTTGGCGATAGCTCCAGTGCTATCTGCACCTGTCTCAGAGATAAGTCCCATTGTTGACTTGTAGCCAAAGTCTTGGCGAGACTCAGGTGAGAATAAGCAGCAAGCTCGGGCACATGAAAAGTGCCGCGAAACACTAGAATGCTGTCGGCGATTATGGCATCTGGACAATGATGAAGAAATTGCGCATATGGGTTAAGATCGCCTGGCCCCCAAAAGAACCCATCTGCTTCTGATCCGCTTACAAGTATCGTACCTTCAATTGTTTCTGGCACCATTGGTAAACCAAGATTATACATATGATTCATTGCCTCCGGAAGCGGCCTGCATGGGATATTGTAGTAACTTGGATTGACATTCATACCATAGTGCGCAAACCAGCAATCTCGGATGCCGTTCATTTCGAGATACTGCTTAACTTCACGAAGACCCTGACCCCAATCAGAATTGGAATCAGACAATAAACGGAAGGTATTCGAATCTCCGCCCGATGCTTCATTCGCATATGGAATATAGTGTGGGAAGGAAAGTATCGAAGAGACAATGTGAGCAGTAAGGAGTATTATAGCGATCACTTTTTGCGCCCCCCCCTTCTGAATCAACATACTCGCCGTAGCCGCGGCCAAGACATGCAGAAAAGGGTAGATAGGCAGAATGTGCCGAACTCCGAGATTCATGGCCGAACAAAGGCAGGCACAAAAGTAAAGCGATGGAGGAATCACTAGAAAACATATAGCCCGAGAGTACTGCGATTGCCGAAGGCCGCGCAAAAACAAGGCTATTGCAAGCAACCCAAGCATGCCCAATGTCGTTTTTATTGCAAACACAGCGGGAAAATAGAACCAATGGCCTGTTGCAAAGTCCTGGCCAAACAAATACATTGGATCGCGTTTCATTGCAGAAGCTATGTCCGCTATCCCGTACAGATACGCCTCTGGCATAATATGCCAGGTAGATGCCACAGATATCGCCGCCGAAACTATAGGATTCTGTAACTTGGTGATATATTCTCCAAGACTTGGGAACATCGTCATGCCATTTGGGCGCGATGTATAGCGAAAGCCGTAAACCCCCCACAGAGTCCCAAAAGCTATTGTGATGATCAGCACTAATCCTGCTGTCATATTCATCGCCTTGCTGAAAAGCCTATTAGGTTTATCATGGTAGCGAGAACAGACCATTTCGATTACAGCTAATAGCGATAACATCGGGATAACAAACAGGCCGGAGTGCTTAGCCGCAAGAGTTAGTCCTGCGACCGCGCCAACAAATGCAAGTCGACCAAAAGTCCGTTTGACGCACCAGCGGTAGAAAGCATAAGTAGAACCGAAGTAAAGACATGTGACAGCCATATCTGTTGTGACTAGCGATCCATGCGCGAGAAGGTTGGGGTCAAAAACATAAAGTGCCAATGCCAGAATGCCCACTCTACTGCAGAACATCTCTGTACCCGCTTGAAGTACGATGATCGCCAATCCGAGCGAAAATACAGAAACCAACATCCGAGCCCTCAAAAGCATGAAATCGGCATCGTGCGAATATAGGAACTCCGCGCCTGTCTTGAAATTCTCGGACTTGAAATAGTACGTATACGGCTGTAACGGCGGGCAAGGATAACGAAGCAACGGGAGAGCCGCCACAAGCTTAGCTAAAGGAGGATGTTCGGGATTAGTGCCAAAATCACCGAATTTCCAGCTACGAACTCCGCTAAGAATATGATTGGCTTCGTCAGGCGTTTGCGCTTGATGGGCTGCGGGATAATACAATTCAAACATCAGGATCGCCAGAAGACCTGCGATCAACGTTTTCCGTAACCAACATTTATTAGCCATAGGACTCTTACTTATCTCTAATCCGAAATGGAGTAAGTTGACGTGTGTATTATTCCTTTTGAATATCATTCTTGTGCCCCTCTGGATTTGTGCTCGGTGACAACCATTCACCAAGTTTCTGATTCTAGCCAACGGCTTCGTCCTTAAAAAACTTTCGTTGACGGGCCAGAACCATCTTCACTGATTCAGCACGTTCAGAATGGCGCTGTATATCTCAGCGCGCGATTCCGGATAATTGAAATCATGATTATCTTTCAGTTCGTACAACTCGATATCACGGTCGGTCTGGCTCCTCATTGCAAGGTCCTGGGCGACGATTCTGATGCTGTCCAATGGAACATCCTCATATGTTCCATGGAAGAACAGTATATGCGGATGGTGATGTTTGTCGATGACACCAGAAGGAACATTCTTCCCGTGCGATCCTACTAACGCAAGAATTCCAGCTTGAGGCAACCGGCCGATTGCCGTACTTAAAGCTAGGTCGGCTCCAGCGCTATACCCGAAGAGAGCAATGCGCTTATAGGGGATGTTTAGCTCATTGTGAGCATACTCGATTGTTGCCATAACATCATCGACCTGGTTCTGTTCTGTTGCTTTCTTTTCAAAGTCAATTCCAAACCCGAGAGAGCCCCGATAATTGCATGTGATATAGGTTACCCCGTGCGAGGCCATGATTTGAATTTCATCCTGCCATGTCGGCGTTTCCTTTACGTTGAAGGCATGCAACCGTATTATTGCGGAGGGCGCGGTATTGGTGCGTGCTCCTCTCCATACATACAGCGGCACACTGACACCATCGGATGACGGAATCCAATGTTCCTCAGCTGTAACGCTAGTCTGCGATGATCTTGAATACAGCTCTGACATCTTCATAGAAGCGATGTCATACCGGTAAATAACCGAAGGGGCGGAACTGCGGTGTGTAAAGATCAGAAACTGTGAATTCGGATCAATGATTTCAACCTGATTGTCGCCTCCGCCTGGAACAGTTATCTCTGAATCGCGATGACCATTCAGATTCAGAAGAAAGATCTTACGAGTCGCGTTCTTCACAATCTCCACAGTACAGAATTCCCCGCTGGTTGCAACATGTGGGTAATCAAGCTCATCGTCGGAGCGATAAATCATCCGAATCGCAAAGGGTTTTTGATTAACTGTTTCAACCAAGAACGGGTTCACTGGGTCGCGCGTGATGATGACAAATTCTTTGTGCGCTCCAGAGTAGACAAGATCAAGAAGCTGGTTATCGCTCGGCAGATGGAGATCCTGCACGACATTACCTTTGATGTCGATTGTTCGAATGACGTTTGGTAGTCCATGAGGGACATAGGCAATCTTCCGAGAGTCGGTAAGCCATTCAAAGATGTAGTCAACACCTTTTTCGACATGCACCAATGGATGCTGATTCTGTACATCGATAACCACCAATCCTACGCCACCCTCGACATATGCGAAATACCGTGAGTCAGGAGACCACTTCATATTGGGTTCGGCCTTGGCAGGGGGCGTTTCAATGATCTCATCGTTGCCGGTAGAAAGCCGCCACAAATGAAGGGTGCGTCCATTCTTTTGCCTGTTCTGCATGAAAAACGATAGGGATGAGCTATCCGGTCTCCAACTGACTCTCATAGGATCATCAGTAAACGAAATCTCCGCGACGCGCTGATGAGACGCCAAATCAATCACCTTGAGACCAAAGGGGTTGCCGTCGGAATTCAGCGTACGCAAAAGAATCATCCTGCCGTCGGGCGAGATGCTGATCGGCTCGGGATACCGATTTCGGAATTCCTGGAGGATAGAAGGACGATAGGATGGTGCCGCGTGAAAAAGTATGCTAGGTTCGTGCTGTCTGCACCCAGACAACGCATCAACGATAAGCAATATGACTGTAAAACCGAAAGAGATCTTAACACATTTGTTGTTACTCAGCATAGCTCCTCTTTCTTGTCATAGAAGATTGACTACTGTGTTCTTCTTCTGTCACCTAGATAACGCATTTGGAAGACGGTCCGAACCGGGAACAGATCACAGAGTCTGCTGATGATAATCCGTTTCTTCGGTTGCCGGTAACTGCTCAATTCTTACATGTTCAGAAACCACTATCCGGTTACTGCTGAGTGTTTGTCTCTGCTTTCGCGCATAATACTTTCAATGGTTCAGCATTGATGTATGTCCGTCAGCGCGGCATAACTGTTCTTGAGACGATATTCTCCTGCTCACATCCGGCGTCACAACTCCGGACTCGCTAAGGCTCTGCAACCAAGATTCATCGCAAATGTCAAGCGGTTGAATATCGGGCGAGAGATACGAGAGCATCCCAGAAGGAGCTAGATCATCGGGAAGCGGAGCGGGAACGTGATACAGTCGCCACGACCGTTGGGCATGTATTGAACTCTCTGGGAGCAGAAGAGTTCTCGCATAAAAACTTTGTGCGCTGTCAGGATTACCATCCACGCGGTCAATTGCAGCAAGCATATTCGTAGCGAGTCGGTTCGTTCCGTCCAGAAAAAGAGCGCGCTCGAACTCCGTATGCGCCAAACTCCTATTTCCGCGCTGGAGGTCCAGTATGCCGAGGTTTGCCCATGTATACGATAGATTTGGTAGCAGGCCCAACGCCTTTATGTATTCACTGTGCGCAAGTTCCTCAGCTCCAAGAAAAGCATGTAGCTTAGCCATTGCAGCAAGGTGAATTGGGGATGCGGAAAAGGTCTTGACGAGGCCACAAGAACGCTTCACGATCACTTCTGCCATGTCAGGACTCCGCTCGTGCAAATCCGCGAAAAAATGCGAGTCAAGAATTCGCGGCGATAATGCAATGGCGTACGCATACTGCTCAATCGCCTTGGCCTGCGATGTACTTCTTTCGTAGAGCAATCCCGCCCCAATCCTGCTCACTACATCATTCGGATCTGCCTGAATGGCATGAGCAAAGGATTGTTCCGCCAGATCATCTTCGCCCCTATATGTCTCAACCCACGCGAGATTGGACCAGAACGATCCGTCATCTTTGGCTAGGGAAATCGCATTCTTATAGTCGCTCTCTGCAATTGCAAGGAGCATCTCTTTCTCTTGTGTTGACGCGGGCAGATTGCGCCAAAGATTCGGAGCTAGCGATGTTCCCAATGCCTCCTCTTCCGCCGCCAATCCGACCGCAGCGTAGAACATGGGCTGCCTTGGTTCCATCTGAATTGCTTGATCGAATTCCGCTCGCGCTTTACTGCTATCTCCCGTCAGGAGCGCGTTTGAACCCGTGATGTAATGTTCCTCGGCTCGTGCCAAGCGGAGCGAAAGAGCGAACGTAACGCAGGACAGAACAATGGTCAGGTAAGCGAGATGGCTGGTCAAAATCCGCCGCCGCGCGCAAGTACCGGTCATCTTGGTACGTGAATTGACATTCTGCAGCAACGCTAGAGTAACCCACGCGATGATAATCGTGAGTCCGTGTGTAACCATCGATGCATAGGTTAGGTCATGCACCATAAGTGCGAGAATTCCTACCGCCAAGAGTGCCGGATATAGCCACAGGATATGTCCTTGCCGAGATGCTCGGCGAGTGATCCACAACGGGTACAAGAGAAAGATTCCGTAGGACGCAAGCCCGCCAACTCCGCTGATCGTGAGAATCTCCAGCGGACCATTATAGCTGCGCGCGGCAAACGGGAGATCTGAGTGAGCAAGTCGTTTTAGCGCCAAGATACCATCGATGCCGCCACCATTCCCAAAGAGTGGATGCCTCACAGCTTCTGACGCTGACTCTCGCCATATTACCAGCCTTCCATCAGTGCTGCGCGTCTGAGAAACTGTACTATCACCGCGGATCATTGCAACGACGGCGCTTTCGGCTTTCAAGGATATTACGGCTGCGCCGGCAACTAGGAAAATACAGGCAAGGACAACAGAGATCCTCATTGCGGATACAGCCTTGCTGCGTACTGTCAGTATCACGAATGATAGTAGCAGCAGACCTAGCGCCATATAACCCGACCTGCTAAAACTGAGAACAAGGATCGCGGAAAGGCCGGCTGCAACGGCTGTACTCACAATCCAGAAATAGCTGTTCGGCTTGCGCTTTGAGGCAGATCCTGCAAGGGCAAATGGCAAAATGGAAAGCAGAACCGCTACAATGTCGTTTTTGGTGGACGTCCTAATAAGAGGCAGAGCGGCGCGGATACTAGAAAGCGTGGACGGCGAAAATGTCTTGGTTGCGGCTTGTATGCTTTTAATCTCAAGAGGTAGCGTGGTAACAATGAGAAGCGCTCCGAATCCGACCATGACCCAGGAAAGCAGTTTTGCTGTTGCAACCGGCCATCGAGAGAGCAGTCTCGTTGCGAAATACAGACACGCCGCAATCGCACATGGCCCAAGGTAATGGACGGCATTTGGGCGCGCTCGGCTGGTTACCCAAGTGGCAGCTTGAATGCAGAGATAAATGATCGCCGCAAAATCTCCTGTATTGGCTTGGAAAGTTCTGCTTTTGACACCAGCAAACTGCAGTCCCGCAACCACTCCAATCAGGATCAGTACCGAGGCCCCAATCCCGATATAGGATTCGGAAAGTGTTGTTATCCAATTCAGCATAATGTTCAGAACATCCATCTGGTTTTCCCTTTCGCATTCAGATCCTGGCGGCTCGGCTCGCTAGTCACTCACTGTTCTAGGATCGCTACCCCTTGCGTGGCAATGCACTTCTACTCAGCCAGTATCACGTGCGTGCGCCAGGTACTTGATTGTTGTTTTGCTGGATCGAGTACTGTAATCTGCAACTCGTACCGGCCGTGCGGCAGCTTGTCGTGATCGATTTCGAAGCTGAACGGCAGTTTGCTGAAACTGTTGCCTGCAGGCGGCGTAATCGCTTTGGGCTTGGACTCGAACAATCGTTTGCCGTTCTGATAGAGTGTGGCGAAGGCGAAGAGAGGCGAGGGTGCCGCTGATGCAGTAGCTGTGGCTGCTGAAGTTGAAGAAGAAGTTTCCGTCTCATCGCGCTTTTCCTTGTACGCCTGGAAGTAGACTTTGATCTTGTGTCCAGTGGTAAAGACGCGCGTTACGCTGGGGATGAGCTTCTTGCCGTCCTGTACGAGCGGGTTGAATGCCTCGTCCTTGGCGCGCATCTTTGCCTTCTCCGCGTCATAGAGCGCGTCCTTCAAATCCACGCGCTGGCTAGAAAGCACCACAGCGCTGATGGGAACGCTATCCTTCACCCGAACAAGATTCGGTATTGAAAAGTTAGTCTGGAAGGTTCCGATGCGTCCGGTTTCGTCATCGCGCGCGAGGAACTTGATGCTGTATTCGCCCGGCAGCAGCGTGTAACCCGTATCGTATTCGATGGGCCGATGTGCAAGCTCCGCGGCGGTTGCGTCGCTCAGCTTGATGTTGACACTGTCGCGTAGGTTGGTGACGGTTTCGCCGCCCGCAATATCCTTGATCTCGCCGATAAAATCAATATGTGTAAAGTTGGCGCCCTTGCGCTTGGCCAGCGCCAGTTCGCGACCGGGAATTTTGACGACAACCGGCGTGAAGTACTCGGCGCGATTAAGTTGAAAGTAGTCGATCTCCATGGCGATGGTCAGCTCGGTAACTGGGTCTTCGAGCATGAGCGCCTCTTCCAGTTGTCGTTCGCGATCCACGTCGTTGAACTTCTTGAACTCCTTGCCCGCGTAGTATCCATTGCGATAGTCGAGCTTCGCATCCTGTTTGTTGGCAAGCTCGATGCGAATGCGGCGGAACTTGCCATTGAGATCGGTGTTGGTGGTGTAGTAGCTGAGTATGTAGTAATCGGAGATGGACTGTTGTGCCTGCACGATGCCGCGCGCAAGATCGTTGTTGTCGAGAAAGGCCTTGCCGCCGGTATCTGTTGCGAGCGTATAAAGAGACTCCTGCGAGCGAGAGAAGCTCTGATCAAAGTTGACCGAGGCTACGCCGCTGTACATGGTCTGCCCGCCATTCGAAGCCTGTGAGGCGTCGCCGATGGGTGCAGAGGCAACCAGCCCGCGTGCATCGATCGTCCAGAGGACAACGCCGGCGCGAATGGCCGCATCGGTTGTGGCATGCATCTGCGCCTGATTGTCGATTCCGTTCAAGGCAAGTCCCGAAGCAAAGTAAATCAGCGACTTCTTCTCGTTCACATGGCCAAGCATCTCGACCGCAGTCTGAAGCGCAGCAAGCTGACGATCCGTATTGAACATGTTGAACTCGGAGTCGTTTTGCCCAAAGGCCGCATCCGAGTCCGTATCGCTCGAACTGCCCTCCTCTGCGAAATTGCTGTTCTCACCGATGGCGAGCGTTTGCAGAACGCTGAGCAGGCGACTGCGGTCTGCAGTGAAGTCCTGAAGAATATCGATCGAGCCGCTGTTGAAGCGCATGATCGCGACCATATCCGCCGAAGTCAGTTGCGTGCGCACAAATCTACTGGCGGCTTCAATGGCGCGCATTTTGTCGATGTCGCCAAGCGAAGGCATATCAAAGTAAAGCGCAAGCAAGCGACGGTCCTTGTAGTGCGCGTTGCTCTCGGTCTCCGGCGCAATCTGCGTACGACTCAGCTTCTTGTAGATGGTGGACTTATCTTCGTCGGCCGTGAGAGGAGCAAGAGGCTTGGATGTCTCTGAAAGGTTCTGGTATTCGCAATGGCGAATGACCTGTGGTTTCTCGTCTTCAGTCACGACGAAATCTTTCGCGGTGAGTCCGTGAATAAAGTGACCCTGTTTGTCCTTGACCGCCACCGCTTCCACAACAAGATTTGACTGCACGGAGAGCGTGTACTCATTGCCCTCGGAAGCATTCTTGTTTTGGCCAGTCTGCTGCGCGATAGTCACTCGGACACATGTAAGTGCAAGTGCAAGGAACGCAAGCGCACGCTTCATTTCTCGAACCTCAAATTCATCTGAATTTGCACATTGCGCATGCCGTTTGCGGAAACAGGAAGGCCATATTGCGCGTTGCCGATGTAAGTATTCCAGCTTGAGTACGTCACTTTGTTGAATAGGTTTGTAGATACTGCCTTCAGGTCGAACGATGTGTGCTTGTAGATGCGAAAGGTGCGTGCAACAGAGCTATCAAAGCTGAACTGGCCTGGGCCGGTGATCGAATAGCGCCCGGCGTTGCCCCACTGCCCGGAGACTGGCGCAGTATAGGCTGCGGCATTAAGGTGCGCACCTGCATTGTGCGTGTAAATAGGTGCGCCAGTCACGCTCGGCCGGAGCACGCCGGAGAAACCCGTGCCAGGAACCGCAGCGGAATAGATGGGTGTCTCAGGCAATCCACTGCCGACTTTGAGCGTGAACAGCACGGTCCATTCCTTCAGCGCGCGGCCGCGCCAGCCGCCAAGCAGCGTGCCGCCGCCCAGCCCCATCCCACTTGTGTATTGCATCTGCAGCTTGAGCAGATGCCTTTGATCGAAGGCCGAGAGGGATCGCTCCGCGCGCGGATCACGCCAGTTCTGCGCAATCGTCGTTGAGCTTGTGGATTGGCCTTGGCCGCCGAGATACGCGTCGTCATCGATCGATTTGGCAAAGGTGTAATCGGCCGTTGCGCCGAATCCGCTGCGCAACCTGCGGCGCAGCATTAATTCGCCTGCATGGCGCATTGAGTTGCCGCCAGAGCTTTCGTAAACAAAACCTGCCAGGCAGGCAGGACACGGGTTTGCCGCTCCAAGCGGATAGCTGTTGGGCAATATCTCCTGCGCGCCGTGCGTGCCCTTGGTTCCTAGATACGTTGCCGTAATCTGCAGCGCGAGTGGAAGATCGTGTTGTGCCTGGAACTTCCATATCTGCGCGTAGCCCACACGAAAGTTCGGATCGATACCGAAGGTGTCACTCGTTGTTGCTGCGCAGGAGACGAAACCATTCGCAAGTGTCAGCGGGCACGCCCTACTGTTCTGCACGTTCAGACTGGTTGAAAGCGGCGCCTGCTGCGTCATCTGTTGCACGATGCTTGTGTACACCGATGTATTGGCATATTTGCCGTAACCGGCGCGAAGAATGAGCGACGATGCCTCGAAGGGCCGCCAACTAAGTCCGATACGTGGCTCGATCATGCTGCGATCGGCATGAATTAATGACGCCGGATAGTGCATTCCTGTCAGCGAGCCAACGGGGTTGCTACCAATAACCGGCACTACGGCGCTGAAGTCCTTCGCCACGTCCAAATTCACGAGCCGCCCAAACAACTCGGTCATCGGCGCGCTGAACTCCCAGCGCAGGCCAAGATTCACGGACAGACTCGGAAGCACGCGCCAGTCATCGACGAAGTACAGTGCGTATTCTGTCTGGCGCAGATACTTGTCCGCATTGCCATACGCAATGCTGCTTGTGTCGGGAATGCCAAGCAGAAAGTCGGCCAGGTCCGAGCCGCTTGCAGCGCCGGTAAAGGTGAACGCGCCACGCGGATTCTGCTGCCCGTAGTCGTTGAACTCCAGCTTCTTCAAATCGCCGCCACACTTGAGGCTATGATGCTGTCCCCACTTTCCCAGTTCAGAGGACAACTCATCCGTACGTGTGCGGTTGTTTGAGCTGATTCCATCACTCAGACCGCTTAAGCCACTCGTAAAACTCAGTGCGGGCGGCCCCCAGTTGTCCGGAGTCTGATCGTTGCCGCTGATGCTGGCATCGCCAGATATATTTGTGCGATTGGCAAAATAGGGGGTCTGCGTGTTGCGATTGCGGCTGAAGTTGTAGTTCGCGTGGGCATACATGCCGAGATGCTGAAACCAGTTACTCCAGCCAATTCCCGCTTGCGTGTTCAGCGCGTCTGAGTGATCGAGAAAGCCGAAGAGATTAGTATTCCCGGAGCTGGAACTCGTAAGTCCGAAGTGTCCGTTAAAGTTGCCGACGTGATTCGTTTTTTTCCACATACTTAGGCTCACGCCATCACTTTGTGAGTGATTGAGCGCCTGTGTCTGATAGTTGTACGGAGATGCGCTGGTCAGATTCGGCAGCGGATAGAGCTTCAGCAGCGCGGCTGCCTCCGCGGCGACTGGAATCTGGTCGCCTGCGTAGGCCGCACCGGTTGCGGGGTTATAGATCGTGAGCGCTTGCCCCTGCGCATTGGTGAGTGCGGCCAGATTGCCTGCGCGCTCCTCCGCCGTCGGAACTAGGCCATTCATTGTCTGCGCCGATTGATTGCGCGACCAATGATAGTTGAAGTATGCATTTGGCCCATGCTGCATCAAATGCGGTATATTGAGAGGACCCTGTAAATAGGCTGAGCCCGAGGTATTGTTGTACGCAGGCCGCGGCACGCTGACGCCGCTCAGCGTGTAAGGCTGCGCATCAAGCGCCGCATTGCCCTCGGTCAACTCCAGGCCGCCGGTGTAAAGTTGATGCTCCCCAAAGCGCATGTTGCCAAAGGCCGGGTTCGTCGAGAACGCCGAGGTCCCCGCGTTGTTCACGCTTCCCTGTATCAGAAAGCCATCGGCACCCTGTTCGTTCTCTTCGTGCGGAGGCGCGGATGGTGGCTGTTGCGCCGCGGCATCGTTGCCGCGCGAAGATGTCCTGGCTTGAGTGCCTACAGCCTGAGCCGCTGTTGCTGCACTCGCGTTGCCGGTTGTAGCCTCCGTCGCGCGCTGCTCCTGCGGATTGCTTGCCACCGGCGTTGCCTGATCCGCAAGCGCCGCAAGCTTCTCCGCCGGAAGCAGTTTCATCTCAAGTAGCAATGGTGCAGTCGCCGCAGTCACATCGACATCGGCATGAAGACTCTCAAAACACTGCATGGTCGTTTCAATCTTCCACTTGCCATCGAAAAGATCGGCAAATTGAAACGCACCCGCGCTATCGGAGATGACACTCTCCGTCTTGTCCCCGCTCCGCGCAGTAATCTGCACGCCGGGCAACTCGCGCCCTGCAAAGACAACCTTGCCATGCAATGTGGTTGCCTGAGCGGTAACGCACAGCAACAGACCGACTGCGATCAGCAGCACACAACGGCTTATCCAGTACACTCGTGTTTGCATATTCCTTCGCGAAGTCTTCGCCGTCATCGAATCTGCCTATTTTGTAATGTTTGGCGCAATCAGTTCGCCGAAGGCTTTTCAACGTGATCAACGACCAACACCTTCACCGGTCCCTTTGCCCCTTCAACCTTCAATCCAAGTTTCTCTTGCAAGGCTCGATCCAGCGGCGGCGTCTGGTCTTCATCGTCGGCGGCTCGATCCATCTCCCATCGGCTTTTGTATTTGAATACAAAATCATACCTACCCGTCAGCCCCGTCTTGTCGATCACTGGACGCCCAAACTGCGCTGCCAGTGTATTTGCCAATTCCTTCATCGACATGCCATGCACGATAAATTCGCATCCCCGCATATCGCACTTCTGGTTGGTTGACGACTCACTCGCCGTCAGCGTCATGGATGCGTCTTTGCCCAACTTCGGTCCTCCCTTCGCTACCACAAGGTTGTAGACGTCTCCTTCCTTCGTCTCCCAGTGGACTTTCAGCTTGAAGCGATCCGCAAGCAACCCCTGCAACATATGCTGCACCTCTGCCTGCTGCTGCGGACCGGTCAGTGTTGCCATCTTCGTATCCGCCTCGCGCCCGCCTTTGGCCTCAATCGTAAACATCGTCGGCCACTGCCACTTCGGAGTACCCACGATCCGATATTGGTCAGTTCCATAGGCAAAGCTGATCAAGCTATCGATCGTCCAATTGATCGCACGATACGTCGCCGTATTCTCCACAAAGTGACCGCTCATCGTGAAGCCTGCACTCATATCGATATTCTTGTTTTCGCGCACGGATGCAGTCTCAAACGTCATCGACGGCAGGTATGGTGAGTTAGCAGACAACGAGGTTGCAGGTGCGGACGCCCCATCGTGAGGCGCGACGTGCGTTGAACCCGCTTGACTCAAGGCTACTGAAGCAGTGCTCATCGCGACAAGGATCAGAATTGCGGTCGGATTGCATCGCATCTTCGTTTGCACCTTTCGCTTCCAATACATCAAGCTCATAGTTTCCCTGCTTCAGTTATCCGAAGGTTGTTCGACGTGGTCGATGACATAGGCATCCATCAACACCTTACGCCTTTCAAGTTTCAGCCCGAGTGCATTCAGGGACCGATCCAGCACTCCACCACTCTGCGGGTCAGATGGCATCGCATCGGAGGCATCTCCGCCATACTGAGTCTTCGGCATAGAGAAACCCATCGGGCAATCCCACGCAGCCTGGTAATTTCCCTTGAGGCCGGTTTCGTCGACAACCTTGTGCCCACCTCCTCCTGTGCAATGAGCCAACCTCTCCGCAAGCATTTCCATTGAAAGTTTGCTCCGTTCATAATGCATGGAGCCCGTCGCCATATCAACCCTGGTCGTCATGGTTCCACGCGCACCCATATTGAGGGTCGAGGAGCCGTCCTTGTTCGTGGTCACTTTGGTTTTGTGGTCGCCTTCTCCCACAAGTTTCTCATCGGGCTTTAACGGAGCATCGGGATCAACAGCCGGTGGATCGGGGGGGGAAGGCAGCAACTTGGCTCCGTGCTTGCCAACAACCAGTGCGTACGTTTCCGACTCCTTCTTCTCTATGTGGAAGGCCAGCTTGAAACGATCCTTCAGAAGAGCCTGCAGCATCTTCGGTACGTCGTTCTGGGTGGCACCTTTGGGGAATGTTGCCTCGATGTCAAAGAGGGGTGTATCCATCAAGCCAGGGCCTGAGATTTGGAACTGCTGGACACCATACGCGACGGCAACAAAACTCTTTACGCTCATTTCTCCGCAGATAACGCGCGTCTTGTAGACGTGTATCCAGTGCTTTGCGGCATTGAAGGTTCCCGGCTTTGTCGGATCGTAGGTGGACGGCTTGACCGTCGCCACCTCAAAGGCCGGAGCGGTGGAAACTGTTTGCGCATTGGCAGAATTCACGGTGCCAATGAGCGAGATCGCGATCACGGCAACGATCCTGCACAACTTCTCAAAGTCTTTTGAGGCATCTATCATCGCTGTTCTTCCTGACATACTGGTGAAGCGCGAGACCATTTCGAGGTCAAGCACAATTCAATCTGCATCTGCCGAAGGCTTTTCAGCATGATCAATCACATATCTCTCGATCAGCGCCCTTTGGATTTCCAATCGCAGCCCAAGCGCACTCAGCGACCGATTCAGCGATCCATCGCCCAGTGGGTCAAAAGCATCTCCGTTTTCCGCTTTATTCGGAATGTTTCTCAACTTGTAGTTGAGTGCTACGTGGTACTCACCCTTGATACCGGTCTGATCCACGATCTTCCACTGCCCCTCTCCAGCCTTAATCAATATTGATGGCAGAAATGCCGCAAACTCTTCCATCGTGATCTTGCTTCTTTCCCAGTACGCTGTTTTATTTTGCCAGTCGAACTTTTGCGTCCAGGTACCACGCTTGCCCATGTCTATCGTGTTGGAACCATCCTTGTTTATGATTTTCTTGTGCTTGGCTTCGCCTTCACCAACCCACTGTTCTCCGGGTTTCAACGGTGCACTGGCGTCTTCCTGTGGCGAATCGGGGAGCGCCGGTTTCAATTTTGCGCCGTGTTTGCCAACAATCAGCGCGTAGACCTTTCCCTCTTTTTTCTCAACATGAAAAGCCAGATTGAAACGCTCTTTCAGAAGAGCCTGCAGCATCTTTGGTACGTCATCCTTTGTGGCTCGCTTAGGAAATCTTGCCTCAATGTCAAACGGCTGCTTTTCCATCCATCCAGGAGCAGCGATTTGGGTCATATTGGTGTCATAAGCGATGGCAAAAAGAAACTTGAGTGGCATACCGCCGCTAGTAAAACGCGCTGGGTAGTAGTGTATCCCGTGTTTTGAGGCATCAAGGATGGAGGGCTTTGTTGGATCGTAGGTGGACGGCTTCACCGTTGCCACCTCAAATCTTATTGGCGCAGAAGATTCTTGCGCGCTCGCGTCGTTCACTGCGCCATACAGTGAAATTGCAAAAGCGCACAACAATCCGCAGGCACAAGAAAAGCAGTTACGGGCACGTTTCATGAGTATCTTTCTCCCAATGGGATATGAGTAGCCCGCGTGAGATTATCACACGTGTGATGTGGCATTCGCTCGCTGCCCATATTGCAGTCAGAGATGCATAGATAGACATGCATCTCTGACTGGTTTCTATTCATCACACATCGCTTCGCAGGATAACTGGCAGTAATAGGCGCTCTCCCCGCAGTTTTGATTACATGCTAGGGCGTCTTGACCTGCTTGTTCCGCTATTTGCTGACATTGATCGACTGTAGCACCGTTGCCAATTTGGTTAAAACACGCATCATCAGCGTGCTCAGCAGCACTGTTGCAACCTTGGGTGCAAGACGACACTGAACTGCTACAATTCCCCATACACGAGTCACACCCGCCGAAAGCAAATACACTTGTTGGCCTACCGACGATCATCACTGCGACGGCCACCGCGATGTAAGCGAATTTGAAAATATTCTTCTTCATGGCGTTTCTCCTTGTAGACGCTTGGTCTGTTGGTAAATGCTGCATTGCGGTTTGCGCAGTTCCATCAGAGTTGGGACTGCACCTGTTTCTGGCCCACATCGTCGAGTTTACCGATCCAGGCCTTTTCTACCTTGCCATGACCATCGACAAGGAGAAGGGTTGGCGTTGCGCTGACGCCCGTCGCATTGAGAGGCGCGGAAATGACTTGAAGAGAGGGTGCGACCGAGGAGTGCACATAGCTCTCTTGGGGTGAACCCCTTGAGTGAGACAGTTTGCGAGTGCCCCACTTGCCGTTCAATGAAATTGTCTACTCATCCTGCCCTTGCTCCTTCAGAATAATCCTGGTTGGTGAAGCGGAGGTGGGCCCTGGT
>Ga0224530_1000038_pt1 | contig 92429 bp, 81 predicted proteins | sample CBST75metaG_FD_179873 | JGI IMG/M metagenome (GOLD analysis project Ga0224530, IMG submission 179873) | Peat soil microbial communities from Stordalen Mire, Sweden - C.B.S.T75 | ecosystem: Environmental > Terrestrial > Soil > Wetlands > Peat | place: Sweden: Norrbotten County, Stordalen Mire...
ACCTGGAAATGTCCCTCGCTCCGACGGCGCCGGAGGGGGAAAACGCCGCTCGCACAGCCGGCCAGGAGGCCGGCTGCACTTTCCCCTATAGACATCATGCGCTCGTGGAACTTAATTCTACGCAAGGAAAATCATCATCAACGATCCGGCCTGATCAGGTTGACACGGAGCAGAGCGAAAGCAACTGCAGATCCTTCACTTGGTTCAGGATGACAACTCTGGGGTGATTCAGGATGACAGCTCTCGGGTGATGCAATTGCTTGAGGCCGGATGAATCATCTTCTCTGTGGCTACTCCCACTCGATGGTGCCGGGTGGCTTCGAGGTGATGTCGTAGACCACGCGGTTGATGCCCCGCACCTCGTTGACGATGCGGCTGGAGATGCTCTTGAGCACCTCGTAAGGCAGAGGAGTCCAGTCGGCGGTCATGCCGTCTTCAGAATGTACGGCGCGCACCGCGGCGGTGTAGGCATAGGTGCGCTGGTCGCCCATTACGCCCACGCTCATCACCGGCAGCAGTACGGCAAAGCTCTGCCAGATCTTGGAGTAGAGCCCGGCGGCCTTGATCTCGGCAATGACGATCTCGTCGGCCTCCTGCAGCAGAGCTACACGCTCCGGCGTCACTTCGCCCAGGATGCGGACGGCGAGTCCGGGGCCGGGAAATGGCTGGCGGCCCAGAACGTCCTCCGGCATGTTAAGGTCGCGGCCGATGCGGCGGACTTCATCCTTGAAAAGATCGCGCAGAGGCTCGATGAGTTTGAGCTTCATGTGTGCCGGCAGTCCGCCCACGTTATGGTGGCTCTTGATGGTCTGGCTGGGGCCTTTCACGCTGGAGGACTCGATGACGTCGGGATAGAGCGTTCCCTGCACCAGCCAGTCCACGCCGCCGGTTTGCTTGGCGATGCGGTTGGCCTCGTCGTCGAAAACGGCGATGAACTCGTTGCCGATGCGCTTGCGCTTGGTTTCGGGGTCGGTGACGCCGGCCAGTTGATCGAGGAAACGCTGGCTGGCGTCGACGGCCACGATGTTCAGGCCCAGCTTGTCGCGCAGATTCTTCTGCACGCTGGTGAACTCGTTCTTGCGCAGGACACCATTGTTGACGAAGATGCAGGTCAACTGGCTGCCGATGGCCTTGTGCACCAGCACCGCGGCGACCGAAGAATCCACGCCGCCGGAGAGCCCGCAGATGACGTGGCTCTTGCCGACCTTCTCGCGAATCGAGGCGACGGTGGTCTCGATGAAGTGCGCCGGGGTCCAGTCGCCTGCCGCTCCGCAGATGTTGAAGAGGAAGTTCTTGATCAGTTGCGGACCGAGCGGGGTGTGATGCACTTCGGGATGGAACTGCACGGCCCAGATGCGGCGCTCGGCGTTCTCAATTCCTGCGAGAGCGTTGGCGCTGACGGCAATGCGGTGGAAGCCCGCGGGCAGTTCCTGCGCATGGTCGCCGTGGCTCATCCACACGTGCAGGCTGGCTGGAAGCCCGGCAAAGAGAGCCGATGCGCTGTCTTCGATGGTGACATCGGCATGGCCGTACTCGCGCTTGGAAGCTGGTAGCACCTTGCCGCCAAGGTGATGAACGATGAACTGGAGTCCGTAGCAGATGCCCAGCACGGGCACGCCCAACTCCAGCAGTTTGGGGTCGGCGGCTGGGGCGTCCGCGTCGTAGACCGACGAGGGGCCGCCGGAGAGGATGATTCCCAGCGGCTTGAGCGCTTGAATCTGGCTGAGCGGCGCTGTACAGGGCAGCACCACGGAAAAAACGTTCTGCTCGCGCGTACGCCGGGCGATAAGCTGCGTGTACTGCGAGCCGAAATCGAGGATAACAATTGTCTGGGTGTCCACATTCCAGTGTGGCAGGGCCGAGGGCGGGATGTAAAGAACAGGTCTGGCGCCTGGAGGGATTTCGCAGCGAAAGCGGCTTCCGGGGTAAACGCATTTGAATCGACGAGTCGTTTTGAAAGGGCGCCCCAAGTGGAGATCGTGCCCTTCAACCCGCCCGTTTGTTCAGAGGCTGCTTAAGCATCCTTCAGGGTCACGGTGATGCGGCGAGAGTCGCCGCCGAGCGAGTTGATGGCGATTTCGCCGGTGGATTTCTTGCGGATGCTCTTGAACTTTTCGCCCCACTCGACAAGGACCAGGGCGTCGGGGGTGAGGAGTTCGTCGAGGCCAAGAGTATCCAGTTGGCGTTCCCCCTCAAGGCGATAGACGTCGAGGTGAAAGAGCTTGACCGGGCGGCCTTCGCGGGAGCCGTCGTACTCATGGAGAAGGGTGAAGGTAGGGCTGGTGACCTCGTCCGGCTCGGCGGCATCGAGGGCCTGGGCGATGCCTTTGACCAGCGTGGTCTTTCCCGTTCCCAGGTCGCCGCGCAGGATCAGAAGTTGAGGCGGCACGAGGATGCGGGCCAGCTTGCGGCCCACTTCAATGGTGTCCGCGCCGCTTTGCGTAGTGAACTCGTGGATTCTGCCTTCAGCCGGAAGGGCGGCATTGCTCATGGGAGTGCCTCGCGCGAGGCCTCGGCCGGTGAGGATTCCTCCGGCAGCCCCTGCAACCAAACATAACGGTTCGGGCCATCGGAGCGAAAGCGAAAAGCCCGCGAAAAATGCGGAATGCTGTCGGTGGCCAGGAAGGTGTGCTCATCGCCCGCGCGCACGGCCAGATCGGCGGCCAATCCGTGCAGATAGACGGCGGCTTCGACGGCCTGGGCGACGTGGGCCGGATGCTGCGCCATGAGGCCGGCAATGAGGCCGGTGAGCAGGTCGCCGCTGCCGCCCTTGGCCATGCCGGGATTGCCGGTGGTATTGACAGCTATGCGGCCATCGGGGTGGGCAATGAGGGTGCGCGCGCCTTTGAGTACCAACGTAACGCCAAAGCGGCGGGCGAAAGAGCGGGCTGTTTCGAGGCGGTCGGCCTGGATTTCGGCCACCGTGAGACCGGTGAGCCGCGCCATTTCGCCGGGATGGGGCGTGAGCACCAGGGTGCGGCCTTTGGCCAGCTTGGCGAGCAAAACCGGCTTGGCGGCCAAAATGTTCAGGGCGTCGGCGTCGATGACTGCCGGAATTCTGGTGGCGGAAAGAAGGCCGGTGGTGAATTTGACCGCGTCGGGGCTTTGGCCGAGGCCGGGACCGATGGCGAGAACAGTGCGTCCAGCGGTGAGCGCAGAAAAAAACTCTGGAGTGAGGTTTTCGGCGGAGATCTGGCCGGTTTCGGTGGCGGGGAGGGGCCAGGTCATCAACTCAGGCGCGATGGAAGCGACCAGGGGCAGGATGGGAGCGGGAATTGCAGCGGTCACCAGGCCAGCGCCGGCGCGCAAGGCAGCCAGGGCGGCCATGGAGGGCGCGCCGGATTTGCCCTGTGAGCCGCCAATGACAAGCACATGGCCGAAGTTGCCCTTGTTGGCGGCCGCCGGACGAGGCGCCTGGATAAGCGATAGAGCCGAGCCGGCCCAATCCAGGCCCTGCGCCGTGATCATCGCCTCGTCGGGCGAGCCGATGGGAGCGACGACGACGGGCTGATCCCAGCGCCGCGTCAACTGCCCGAAGACGTGCGCCGGCTTGGGGGCGGTGAAGGTAATGACGGCGTCGGCGGGAAAAACCGGGCCGGAGACGTTGGGGCTGGTCTGGTCGGCAGGCCACCCGGAGGGCAGATCTACGGCGAGAATGGGAGCCGGGCTGGCTTTGACCCATTCGAGTGCGGCGAGGGCCAGCCCCTTGAGCGGCGGCTTGAAGCCGGTGCCGAGGATAGCGTCGAGAATCAGGTCGGTCTGGAGGGCGGAGGCGTAGCGGGCCAGTTCCTCGGCCGATTCGACAACGTGGACGGGGCCGTGCGCGGGGCTGGTGAGTTCCAGCCAGGCTTGGGCGGCGTCGCCGGAGAGCTTGTCGCGGGCGCCCAGCAGGAGCGTAGTCACGTCGGTGCCGGCAGAGGCCAGAAGGCGCGCGGCCATCATGCCGTCGCCGCCGTTGTTGCCGCAGCCGCAGAGCACCGTGACGCGGCGCGCATGGGAGAACTGCCGGCGGGCGAATGCGGCAACCGCAGCGGAAGCCGCCCGCATGAGATCGATTGACGGAACGTGGAAGCGCTCGGCGGTCAAGCGGTCGCAGGCCTGCATCTCGGCGGCGGAGAGAACGTGCATCGAATCAATGGTACGACAGAGAGCAGAGATCAGGGTGCAGGGATCAGTGGTCATTTGGCCAGTGAATAGTGATCAATGCAGGACAATCGCACTTGGATTTTTATTGACGAGATAAGCAACACTCCCATATATTCAGCGGTAAAGACCACCCAGTGAAGTCGCTTCGCCACCGTTCGTTTGGCCAATTGTCCGGCTGAACCTCAAATGCGGAATTGATGCCTCGGGGGGTAAGGTTTCACGTCTCGGGGCAAAAATGCGCAACCTGCTTCAGCCTGCACTTCGCATCGTTCTACCCGTAGTAATGGTCCTTGCGTCGCTGCTGTTGCACCTGACCTTGACGGTGCATTTCGGCCTGGTGCTGCCTGCCTTTATCCTCTTCTATCCAGCGGTGATCTCTGCCGCGCTGTTTTTCGGCCTTTGGTCGGGATTGCTGGCCACCGGCCTGACCGTCGTCCTGGCGGCGATTTGGATCTTTCCGCCCTATGGCCAATTGAGGGTCGAGAGAGCTTCCGATATCGTCGCGCTGGCTCTTTTCTCTGTCATCGGCACGTTCCTCAGCATGATGGCGGAGCGTCACCGGCGCAACGTGGTGCAGATATCCGCTTTGGAAGGTGAAAAGGCCCTCCAAGCCAGCGAAGTGCGCTACCGCATTACATTCCAAACCAGCATCGACGCCATTTCCATCACCCGTTTTCGCGATGGAGCCTATCTCGATGTCAATTCCTCCTTCCGCACCATCATGGGTTACGAACCCAAGGATGTTCTGGGCAAGACCGCGCTGGATCTTGAGGTCTGGGCGGATCCTTGCGAGCGGTTGCGACTGATCGAAATCCTGCGCAAGCAATCAAGTTGCCAGGATTTTCAGACGCAGTTCAGAAGAAAAGATGGAGAGCTCTTCTGGGGAACTCTCTCGGCATCGCTGGCGGAGGTCGACGGAGAGTCCTGCATTATCACCGTCACGCGGGACATCACCCAGTCCAAGCTGGCCGCGGAAGAGATCAGAAATCTCGCCTTTTTCGATCCCTTGACCGGACTGGCCAACCGGCGTCTGCTGTTGGAGCAACTTCGCAAGAGCATGGCGGTCAGCACGCGGAGTCATCTCAAACGAGCGCTGTTATTTGTCGATCTGGACGACTTCAAGAAGTTGAACGACACCCTCGGCCACCAGACCGGCGACCTTCTGTTGCGGGAAGTCGCCGAGCGGCTCTCGGCATGTGTTCGCGAAATGGACACCGTGGGCCGGCTGGGGGGCGATGAATTCGTATTGTTGATCGAGGATCTCAGCGCAAACTCGGAAATGGCCGCGGCCGAGGCCAGGGACATCGCCGAGAAAATCCTGCTCAGGGTGAGCGAACCCTATCAACTGGACGGCAGCGAGTGCCTCAGTTCCTGCAGCATCGGCATCACCATCTTCGGCGACGACAAAGAAAACATCAGCCAAGTCCTGCAGCAGGCCGATATTGCCATGTATCAGGCCAAAGCCGCGGGCCGCAACACTCTGCGCTTTTTTGCCCCCGCCCTGCAAGCCGCCGTCAATGCCCGCGCCACCCTGGAGGAGGACCTCCGCCAGGGGATCATGGCAAAGCAGTTCCTCCTGTTCTACCAGCCTCAGGTCGAAAATGGGCGCTTGATCGGCGTCGAGGCGCTGCTGCGCTGGAATCATCCCCGCCTGGGACTCCTACCTCCCGGCGATTTCATTCCCATGGCCGAGGAAACCCGGCTGATTCTTCCGCTGGGCAATTGGGTCCTGGAATCGGCCTGTAAACGAATCGCCGCCTGGGGAGAGGACGAGCAAACCGCATCTCTAGCGGTGGCGGTCAACATCAGTGCCGTGCAATTCCACAAGACCGATTTCGTTGAGGCGGTCATGGAGGTGATCGAGCGCACGGGAGCCAATCCGCGCAATCTCAGGCTCGAACTTACCGAGTCCATCCTGGTGGACAACATCGAGGACATTATCGCGAAAATGGCCGCACTGAAGTCTCGTGGCCTACGGTTCTCCCTGGACGACTTCGGTACCGGATACTCCTCTCTGGCCTACCTGAAGCGCCTGCCCCTGGACCAGTTGAAGATCGATCGCTCTTTCATCAGCGACATCCTCGGGGACGCCAGCAGCGCCGCCATCGCGCAGAGCATCATCTCGCTGAGCCGGGCCATCGGCTTGCCGGTGATTGCCGAGGGCGTGGAGACCGAGGAGCAGCGCGTCATCCTTGCCGGTCTGGGCTGCCATTCCTTTCAGGGCTTCCTTTGCAGCCGTCCGGTTCCGCTCGACGAGTTCGAACTTCTTTTGCCGGGTTTTGCGGCGGAAGCCGCCCTTGGCCTCATCCAATGAATTGCCGAACGAGTTGATTCCGTACCGGGTGTCGCCAAGACGGGTGGAGTGCTGCGACTGTATCTTCTTCTCCGCTGCGTGATAGCCTTCTAGGCAAGACGGCAAGCATCGCATTCAAAGTCATAAACTTCATCCTGGCCTCTCCCGCAAGCGATTCCCGCACCCAGGGAGCCAGCCGGTTGACCGCTTGCCCAAAAAGGACATTTCATGAATTGCTTCCACCTTGCTTCCATCCTGCTGCTTGCGGCCGGTACAGCCGCTGCACAGGCGCCTGCGACCTCGCAGGCCAACTCCGACAAGCCCGCACTTCCCGCGCCCATCCGGAGCTTCGATCTCTCCGCCCTGGACAAGACCGCCGATCCCTGCACGGATTTCTACCAATATGCGTGCGGCAACTGGGTGAAGAGCAACCCCGTCCCGGGCGACCAGGTGCGCTGGGCGCGCTCCTTCTCGCTGCTCAGGGAGCGCAACCGTTACCTGCTGTGGCAGGAACTGGATGCGGCTGCGAAGAGTCCCACCTCCCCGCTGCAAAAGCAGTTTGGCGACTTCTATGCCGCCTGCATGGACACCGCCACGGTGGAGAAGAAGGGCCTGACCCCGCTCCAGCCCACATTTGCCGAGATCGCTGGCCTCACCGATGCCAAGCAGATTCCAGCCCTGCTCGGCCAGCTTGAGAACGAGGGCACTCCCGACGGCTTCTTCGAGTTCGGCGTCAGCCAGGACGACAAGGACTCTTCCCAACAGATTGCCCAGCTCTTCCAAGGGGGTCTGTCGCTGCCCGATCGCGACTACTACATCGTGGATTCGGCGCGCTTCAAGGCCATCCGGGCCCAGTACATCGAGCACCTTCAGAAGATGTTCACACTGGCGGGCGACAAGCCCGAGCGGGCCGCCCAGGAAGCTGCCGCGGTAATGGAGATCGAGACCGCGATGGCCAAGGCCTCCACCAGCCGCACGGACCTGCGCGAGCCGGAGAACCGCTACCACATTTACAGCGTGGTGGATTTCGAGAAGCTCGCCCCGGCCTTCGACTGGAAGGCGTATTTCGGCGCCATCGGCATCGGCCATTTCGACAGCCTCAACGTGAGCACTCCAGAGTTCTTCAAGGCTCTAAGCGGACTCCTGTTGAGCGAACCGGTGGACTCCTGGAAGAGCTATCTGCGCTGGCACGCCCTGCACGGGCAAGCCACTCATTTGCCCAAGGCTTTCTTCGACGAAAGCTTCGCCTTCTATGGCAAGACCCTGCAAGGTCAGAAGGAGCCCGAGGCGCGCTGGAAGCAGTGCTCCTCCATGACCGACAACGCGCTTGGCGAGGCGGTGGGCCAGGACTGGGTGAAGCAGAACTTTCCGCCCGCGGCCAAAGAGAGCATGGACAAGCTGGTGGCCGCGCTGGAAAAGTCTCTGGGCGACGACATCAAGACCCTGCCGTGGATGAGCGATGACACGAAGAAGGCCGCGGAAGAAAAGTTGGCACTTATCCGCAACAAGATAGGGTATCCGGAGAAGTGGCGCGACTACTCGAGCGTGAAGGTGGACCGTACCGACCTGATCGGCAACGCCCACCGCTCCGGTGTCTACGAGCGCAACTACAACTACAACAAGCTGGGCAAGCCGGTGGACGAGAAGGAGTGGGGCATGACGCCGCCCACGGTCAACGCCTACTACGATCCCTCGTTCAACGACATCAACTTCCCCGCCGGCATCCTGCAGCCGCCTTTCTTTGATTTCACTATCGATCCGGCCGTCAACTTTGGCGGCATTGGCGTGGTGATTGGCCACGAAATGACCCACGGCTTCGACGACGAAGGCTCGAAATACGACGGCAAGGGCAACCTGCGCGAGTGGCAAACCGCCGAAGACCGCAAGAAGTTTACCGAACGCACCGACTGCGAAGTGGCCGAGTATGGCAGCTTCGAGGCCGCTCCGGCGCAGGGCGGGACCCCGGCGCAGAAGCTCAACGGCAAGCTGACCCTGGGCGAGAACACGGCCGACAACGGCGGTCTGCGCATCGCCTACCTGGCCCTGCTGGACACGCTGGCGGCTCAAGGGAAAAGCATCGACGACAAGATCGACGGCTTTACCGAGAAGCAGCGCTACTTCCTGGGCTTTGCCCAGGTGTGGTGCCAGAACCAGACCGACCAGTCGGCGCGGCAGGCGGCGCTAACCGATCCTCACTCGCCCGGCCGCTGGCGCGTCAACGGCACAGTGCAGAACTTCGACGAATTCGGCAAGGCCTTTGCCTGCACCAAGGGCCAGCCCATGTATCCCGCAAGCTCCTGCCGCGTCTGGTAGGCCACCTCTTCTGCCCCGAGCGCTGCGATTTCCTGCTGCGGCTCGGGGCATTCTTCATGGAAAAACGGACGGGCGAGCCCGGAATGCAGCTTTCTGGGTTCACGCGGGTTGACCTTTTCCGCGCTCCAGCCGTCCAAAACGCAAGAACGTACCATTTTTGAATCAGCCTGCGGGACTCGTCGATCTTCTGCGCATCCCACGCAGGACGCCAGGAAAACGCGCTGTTTTGCCCAGTCTGCACCCGAAACTAGGCACAACCTACCCTCGGCTTTTACAATGCAGCAGGGACCCGTCCCAACCCAGCTCTGCTGTGGAACTAGCAAACTTGGCGGCGCACGCCTGACCAGGATGAAGGAATCGCATGAAGTTTACGAAATTCGGCAAGGCCCTTCTGATGAGCGCCCTCTCTGCTGGCGTTGTCCTCAGCATTACGTCTTGCGTCCAGAGTTATACGGTCGGCTTTTTGTATGTAACGAGCACAGTGACGGCCAAACCCGACGCTGACGGCATTATCACTGGCTACAAGATCGACCATAATACAGGCAAGCTGACGCAAATCAACGGGCTGCCTGTCTCTACTGGCGGAGCCAATCCAGTGCGCGCCATCCTGCTGAACGGGAGCCGCTTTCTTTATGTCCTGAACCGGGGCTACAACTCCGCCGGCACCACCTGCACGGGGACCGGCAGCGAAGCCTGCTCAAACGCGATCATCACCCAGTTCGCGATCGGTGGCAACGGCATCCTCACCTTCCAGGAGTCCTTCCCGACGCAGGGACTCAACCCATTCCGCATCGTCGCCGACTCCTCGGGTGCCTATATCTACGTTTTGGACCACGACGCACCGCTGGACGCGAACGGCGTTTCCAACCAGGCCTGCATCAATGCCTTCAAGACCAATACCTGCGGCGACATTACCGCCTTCCAGGTGAACCAGACCACCGGCCGCCTGCAACTGGTCGTCAATGCCCAGGTGACTTCGGCCAGCGGCTCGGCGTTGCCCTACTTCCCGGTGCCCGCCAATCCCATCGACTTCGTGCGCTCCAGCTCGAACATCCTTACGGTGAGCGGAACCCCCACGACTGGCGACTCGGTCTTCCCATATGCCGAAAGCAGCAACGGCCAGTTGACCATCAGCCAGAACAGCTCCCAGCCGCTCAACCTCTATCAGGTCACGGCCATCGTCAGCGCCGGTAACTACATTTATGTGCTCGACAATGAACCGATCACGGTCAGTGGGGTCGTTGCATCCCAGAGCCAGATTGTTCCCTACAGCGTTGGAACCGGCGGCTCTTTGCAGTCGACAACCAGCGGACCGGTCCCCGATGACGCTGCCCAGGCCAATCCCACATCCATGTTGCTTGAAAACAAGGGCAAGTTTCTCTACGTCGCCAACCAGGGAAATAACGTCACCAGCGGCAGCGTTACGCAGAACGGCATCACGGGTTACACCCTTGTGACCTCCAGCGCTTACTCGCTCACTGAAAATCCTGGCCTGCCCCCCACCACAGGCTCCGGTCCTCAGTGCATCGTCGAGGACCCCTCCAACCAATTCATCTACACCGCCAACTTCAACGATTCAACGGTTACTGGCCGGGTGATCGACCAGAACGCAGGGACGCTCACTCCTCTGAAAACCACCGGCAACGGCACTTACACGCTCACCGGCCCTGCCACCTGGTGCCTGGTGGATGGCCGTACCAGCTAAAGCGGTACTGTATTGTTTCTCGCCTGGAAGTTGAGCCGGCCGCTGGTCAGTTCAACTTCCCAGGCAGCCGGATTCCTGAAGTCTCCAAGAACGTAGCCGAATGCCGGGTGCAGCTTTTCCCAGGGTGCCCGGAGTTCGATTCCAAACTTGCTTTTTCGGGCCGATGGTTCCGGGCCCGCTGACGAAAGATGCGCATGAAGTTCAACAAATCGGGCCAGCTCATGCTGGTTTCTGCAGCCAGCCTCCTCGTAGCCGGACTTGTGACCGCCTGTGGCACGCTCACCGTGGATTTTGTTTTCGTCGCCAGTTCCAAGGCCGCCGGAACCAACAACTACGGCGAGATCGACGTCTTTGAGGTGAACTCCCAGTCTGGACGCATGCGCCAGATCCCCACCTCGCCCTTTCCTTCGGGCGGACGTAATCCCGTGGCAGAGGCCGTCTCGTCCGACAACGCCAATCTCTATGTCGTCAACCGCGACGACAACTCCATCGTCCAGTTTGTCATCGGCAGCGACGGCAAGCTCTATCCGCAGAACACCGTGAATACGCCGGGCATCTTCCCTGTCGCTGTCGCCGTCAATGGATCGAATCTCTTCGTTGTGGACACCTATCAGCCGCTCGCGTCCTGCTCCAGTGCAGCGCCCTGCTCCGGTTCGGTGGCCGTTCTCCCCATCGCCTCCACCGGCAAGCTGGGAACCGCAGTTACCAACGGCAGCCTCAACTACTGGCCCTTGAGCCTTCCGTCGAGCCCGAAGGACATCCTGCTGCCCACCGGCGTCGGCGTTCTGTCCACCGGCGCGGAGATCTATGTCTCTGCCTACGACAGCACGGCCAACACCGGCTATCTCTTCGGCTTCGCGGTAGGCTCCGGCGGCGTGCTCACTCCGCTCAACGGCGGTGTACCGTTTTCCGCCGGAACCAATCCATCCTCTGTGACCAGCGATCCCACCGGCTCCTATGTCTACGTCACCGACTACACCCAGGGCAAAGTCTGGGGCTATTCGGTTGGTTCGGGCAATTTAACTCCTCTGAGCGGCAGCCCGTTCGCTGCCGGCGATGAGCCGACGGCCATGGTCGTCGATTCAACCGGCCAATTCGCTTACGTCGCCAACTCCCTGGATTCCAACGTCACGGCCTATACCATCAGTGGCGGAGCGCTGACCTTTAAAGCGACCTACGCGACCGGCACGCAGCCTGTTGCCATCGGCATCGACCCTTCGGCCAAACACTTTCTTTACACTGCCAACTATCTCGGCAACACCGTCACGGGATTCGAATTGAGCACCACCGACGGCTCGCTCCTGAATACGCAATACTCTCCGTACACGTCCAACGCACAGCCTACGGCCGTAGCCGCCATCCCGCACGGCAGCAAGAAGTAATTGCGGGAACGGCCCGCAGCCGTCCACTGTAGCCTCACCCCGTACCAGGCTTTTACAATAGCTACGGGGCAACTTAACCGGTTTTCTTTGGGCTCCGACTCAATCGCCCACGACGAAGGAAGCGCATGAAGTTCAGCAAATTGAGCCAGCTTTTCCTGGTCTCTGCCATCGGCCTTCTAGTGGCCACCCTCTTGACTGCCTGCCAGATCGTTACCATCGACTATGTGTACGTGGCTGGTTCCGGGAGCTCCAGCGGAATGATCCAAACCTACGCGGCGGACTCCGAGTCCGGCGCATTGCGCGCGGGCGGCGCGACTGTCGCCTCCGGCGGCGTCAATCCGGTCTCCATGGCCCTCACCTCGGACTATGCGAACCTGTACGTTGCCAACGCGGGCAGCAATTCCGTCACCCACTTCACCGTCGCCCTCCACGGCGGACTGACGGTGAAGGACACGGTCACTCTGGCTGCCACGCCGGTCGCGATTGCCGTGAATGCCGCCAATACCTATCTTTACGTGGTTTCCGGATCTGGCACACCCACGTTGACGGCCTATCCGCTCTCTTCGGGGACCATCGGCACTGCGGGCGCGGCGCAACCGCTCTCCGTTTCCGGCCACACCGACGATACTCTGATTGCCACCGGCCTGACCGTTCTGGGTGACAACAACGCTGTTTTCGTCACGGCCTATGACCAGTCCGCCTACAATCCCGGCGGCACCGTCACCGACACCACAGCGAATCCCGGTTGGGTCTTCAGCTTTGCTACCGGCTCCGGCGGCGCCCTCACCGCGGCCGTCAACAGTCCCTACCAGGCTGGCGTCAAGCCCACGGCAGTCGCCTCCGATCCCACCTTCCGCTTTGTCTATGTCACCGACTTCGCTTCCAACCAACTCATCGGTTATTCGGTCCAATCCGGCCACGCTCTGAAGTTCCTGCTCAACGGCCCCTTCAAGACCGGAAACGAGCCCTCTTCCCTGGCCATCGACCCACGCGGCAAGTACATCTATGTCGCCAACGAACTCGACTCCTCGATTACGGCTTATTCCATCGATTCCGCCACCGGCACGCCCACGACTGTGGTGAATACCACCGGAAGTTCCACCAACTCCACCGACACCTCGCCCGACTCCCTCATCATCGAGCCGGCCCTGGGGCGGTTTGTGTACACGGCAAACTCCCTCGGAAACTCCGTATCCGGCTTCCGTTTGAATCCGGATACCGGCACCCTCACCATCACCCAGGCCACGCCCTACCCGACCACTTCGCTGGTCAAGCCCACTGCCATCGTTTCTGTTCCCCACGGCAATCACTCCACGCAGTCGGTTACTCCGTAGTCGCGGTTGACCTCCGCAACAGAAAAGCCCAGCCCTCGCGGTTGGGCTTTTCTGTTGGTGGCTTGCAACGGGCTGCCCGTATCTTTTCGCCGTTCAGGATGTATGCGCCGCAGGATTTGCGGGCGGTGGGGGTCATGCGTCCGGGATACGATGTTTGGTATGGATAATTGCTGGCAGGCATCGGCGGAGGCTTGGATTGCGGACATGGGTGAATTCGGGGATTTTGGACGGCGCTACGTACTCGATCCTGTGATGTTGCCCCGCGCCCTCTCGCGCTCGCCCAGAAAAGCCCTTGATGTGGGCTGTGGCGAGGGCCGGTTTTGCCGCATGCTCAGTCCGCATGGCATAGGGGTCACAGGCATCGATCCGACGCCCGCGCTGCTTGCTGCCGCTCGCGCACACGATTCGACCTGCACGTATCTCGAAGGAGTCGCTGAATGTCTTCCATTTGACGACAATGCCTTCGATCTTGTCGTTAGCTACTTGTCTCTGATCGACATACCGGACATGCAAGCGGCCATCTCGGAGATGGCCCGTGTACTGAGTCCTGGCGGTACTGTTCTGATCGCGAATCTCAACGGTTTCCAGACGGCGGGGCATGGTTGGGTGAAGGGAGAGGCTGGCGAGTATCTGGATTTTCCGATCGATAACTATCTCCAAGAGCACTCCATGTGGATCGAGTATCGGGGAATCCGCGTGTTGGATCACCATCGTCCAATGAGCACCTACATGCGCGCGCTCCTTGACGCGGGCTTGCGTCTCACCTATTTTGATGAACCGGCACCGAGCCCCGACGCGCCGGAGCCGAAAGCGACGGCCTACCGTCGTGTGCCTTGGTTCCATGTAATGGAATGGATGAAACCCTTTCGTGGGGAGCCTGCTTAGGTTGGTGCCTACTGCTGCGCGGCGTTCGCGTCGTCCCCGTAGGTTGGATAGGGCTCCGGCGCATTGCTGGTCGCCATGTTGCCGAGCGTTGCCAGGTCGGCCTGCACCTGTGCCCACAAGGACGGGTTCTTCTTGGAGGTGATGGGCGACTCCGGATTTGCGTAGTAGGCCAGGATATCTTCCTTGATGCCGGGAGGGATGGGTTGGGCCGGCTGCCGCGTGAGTCGGTGCAGCAGATCGGCATAGGTGGAGTCGGTCAGGGGATATCCTCCGGGCCGCACCACGACTCCAGTGTCCAGGTCGCGATTGAGCAGCGGATGGCGCGGGTCACGGGATTGGCGCGGCACGTCCTGGCTGGCGCCGGGCTTTGCGGGGAGCGGCTGCGATGGCGGAGGCTCGGAGTGAATATCCGCTGCGGCGGCGCTGGCAGCCGTGGAGCGCGTGGTCGGGGGCGGCGTAAAGCGGGCCAGCATATGGCGCAGCGCTAGTGTGGAGAGCGCCACGCTATGCGTGTATTCCGCTTCCGTGTCGGCCGTAGGCCCCTTCACGGCGACCAGCTTTAGTGGGCCGATCTTGGGCAGGACATAGATCAAACCAGCCAGAGTATAGGTGCCGATTCCCGCCTTGTGGCGATAAGCGTCCCAGTTGTTCTCCGCGGCCATGGCGGCTACTTCTTTCTCGAGTTCGACTTTCTCCGGCGTTTCCAGTTCCTGGGGCTCGTGGTTGCGATGCAGCAGCGTAACCGCGTAGGCGATGCGCGGGATGAATGCATGGACGGCGAAGCGGTAGCCGCGCACGTTGAAGCGACGGCCGCGGGTGCCGGAGAAGTCCTCGCTCAATCCATACGTCTGATAGAAGGCCAGGGCCAACTGCCGCACCGGCACCTGGAGCCCGATGTGCCGCAGGTAGTGGAGTGGCGCCATGCGGTGATGCGCAATCTCATTGATGTCGAAGGCAAACTCTGTCTGGATATGCTCGTGCCGCCCCTCGGCGTAGTTCACCGTCGGGCCGTACTTTGCGCGGAGCTTGGGGAACTCGACCGGGACCGCGAGGTTGGTGGCCTCGGGGTGGCCCACCGAGTCCCCGATGTAATGGGAGAGAGCGCCTACGGCGAAGGCCAGCTCATCGGCATTTCCGGCATTGCGGAAGAGGTTGACCACGAAATCGCCGGAACGCACATAATGCGCCAGATTGGAGAAGGACGCGTCGCCAAACGGGTAATAGCCGATGTCCTGGATGACGCAACCACCGTAGGCATAGGCGCGCGCGTGTTCCAGTTGGGCGGGCGTCAGCGTGGGATAGCGGCTGAGCAGGAGCGGAACAATCGAATCCTTCCAGGTGAGGTCGATGAGCTGCTCGTGGGTCAGCAGGGAATAGGCATCCGCTCTTCTGGTCCACGGCATAACCAGCGCCATGGCCAGCGCCAGCCAAATGAGTTTTCGAAATCGTCCCATCGTCGTCCTACGTTCTTGGCGGCAGGGCTCCAGATACGTCCACACTGTCCGCGGGCCAGATTTCCAGGAGAGCATCTTCGAAGGATAGTCTGCTGGAACCTTCGGCGTGTCCCGAAGCGGAGCAGACATGCGCACCCTTTGCGAGTAAGATGCTTGGTTTCGAAACGTGGACGCTCCAGGACAGCCGCGCGGACCGACCTATTCCAGAAACTCGCGCACGAAGGCGTTCTCAGTGTGGAGTAGCTCGTGGAGCGAGCCATCGAAGATGAGGTGGCCCTCTTCCAGCATGAGGAAGGTTGTGAGGGGGTCGGTCTGCCCTTCCGGCAAGGGGACCATGTGGCCCTGCTCCGCGTCGAAACGATGAGTCGAGAGGGTGAAGGCATCCTGCAGACGATGTGTGACCAGCAGAGAGGGCGAGTGGAAGACGTCGCGCTCCTTGATGATCAGCTCGATGATGGTAGTGGAGGTGACCGGGTCCAGGCCGCCGGTGGGCGAGTCGTAGAGGATCAGCTCAGGCTGGCGAATCAGGGCGCGGGCAATGGCCACGCGGCGACGCATTCCCCCGGAGAGACTCACCGGGAAGAGCGAAAAGGTCTCCTCCAACTCGACAAACCGCAGCGCCTCGCGGACGCGGCTGTCGATTTCGTCGTCGGGGACGCGCTCCTGGATGAGCTGGTAGGCCACGTTGTCGCGGACGGTGAGGGAATCGAAGAGCGCTCCCTCCTGAAAGACCATGCCGGTGCGGGTGCGCAGGGGGAAGAGCATCTCCTCGGGCATGCGGGAGATTTCCTTGCCAAAGAGCTGGATGGAGCCCTCGTCGGGGCGGAGCAGTCCGTTGGCCAGCTTGAGCAGTACGCTCTTGCCCACGCCGGCTGGCCCCAGAAGGATGCGGGTTTCGCCTGGCGCAACCGAGAAGCTGACCTCTTCGAGCACAGGCGGGCCGTCGAAGGCGATGGTGACGTTGCGAAAAGCCAGCACCGGGCCGGCCTTCCTTGCCGCGGCAAGGTCTGAAGCGGGTTGGCTGAAAACGGGGTTCACATCCATCCGGCAAAGAGGGAAAGCAGGATCTGGGTAATGAGGAAGTCGACAAAGATGATGAGCACCGAGGAGACGACCACGGCCTGAATGGTGGAGCGGCCCACGCCCTCCGTGCCGCCCGAGGTGCGCATCCCGTAAAAACATCCAATGGAGGAGAGAATGTAGCCGAAGAAGAGCGGCTTCACCAGCCCCTGCACGATGTCCGGGAAGCGAAGGTGCTCCCAGGCCATGGAGAAGTACTGGGTGCCGTTCTGGTGGTTCATGAAGACGGTGACGAAGCCGCCGCCTGCAATGCCACATGCGTCGGCCACGATGGTCAGGAAAAAGAGCATTGCAACCGTGGAGTAGATGCGCGGCGTAACCAGCTTGCGGACGGGGTCCACGCCCAGGGCGCGCATGGCGTCGATCTGCTCGGTCACCACCATGGAGCCGAGTTCGCTGGCCATCGAGCTCGAATTGCGGCCGGAGACCATGACGCCGGTCAGCACGGGACCCAGCTCGCGGATCATGGTGAGCGAGACAAACTGGCCGGTCACGGCCGCGGCGCCAAATGCCGAGAGAGTGGCCGCCGACTGCAGCGCCAGCACGCCGCCCGTGGAGAGCCCGGAGAGCACGACGATGGACAACGAGCCGAAGCCGATGATGTCGGACTGTACCAGGAACTCCGGCCAGTAGACCGGCGGCCGGAAGAGATTCATGACAGCGCGGTTGGCGAACAGGAAGTAATCCTGTACGGTAAGCACGAGTCTCTTGGCGGTTCGGTCGATCGTCTCTATCGTCATCGCGTATGCCGGCTTGCGGAATCGAGCGGGAGCCGCTGTTCTTGAACGGTTCGCCGCAAGGACAGGATAGCGCACCGGGCGAGCGTAAGCCTGAAAGGTGGCCGTAGGCAAAGGAACCGCCAGTTCATCGCAGCCGAAATTTCTCGCGGGGAGTCGGGCTGCTCCGAATGAAGGGAAAGCCCGCAAAAAGCTGAAATGCAAAAAAGTCAGTTGCACAGATCGCGTTGGTATCGTTACCATGCTCTTGGACTGCCCGCCGGTGCGCAACCGACCTTCTGTGCCCGCCAGGTGATCCGCAATGAAATGGATTCCTGGAGGAAGCTAGATGGCTGACGGTATTGGGGCAAGCAGACGAACATTTTTGAAGCTGGGAGGAGCGGTTGCACTCGCCTCCACCCTGGAACCCCGGGCGGGCGCGCTGGAAGGCGCTCAAGCCCCGGCCGGGAACAACGCCAAGGCCGCTTCCAAGGCACGGCCGGCAGCTGCCGGCGCCAAGCTGGTGGATCTGGTAAATCCTTTGCAGGGAACCGACTCCACCGGGCTTTTTTCTCGCGGCAATACACTGCCGATCGTTGCAGTTCCTTTCGCCATGGCCCACTGGTCGCTGCAATCCAGCAATCGGGGCTCCTGGTTCTTTCAGCCCCACGATCAGCGTCTGCAAGGCATCCGCTGCACGCACCAGCTGAGCCCCTGGCTGGGCGATTACGGCTATGCGACGTTTATGCCGTTCAACGCAGACGCCGCTCCGGACGCCGGCGGGCGCGCCTCGTCGTACCGTCCGAAGGAGTTGCACATTGCGCCCCACGCGGTGAAGGTGCGGCTGACCCGCTATCGCTGCGTTTTTGAGCTGACGCCGACCGAGCGCTGTTCCGTGATGCGCTTTACCTATGAGGAGTCCGGTCCGTCGGGAGTCTTTATCGACCTACCCGGCAAGGATGCCGAGGCGCACTACGATAGCTCCAACGGAACCATCAGCGTGCTGACTCATGCCAACGAAGGCGGCGTTCCGAAGGACTTTGCGACTTACTATATCGCCCACACCGACGCCACAGTCACCAAGTTCGAAGTGAAGGACCTGAAGGATCGGCGCGTGGCCGTGGTGCGCTTTGACGCCCAGGCGGGCAAGCCGGTCACGCTCTGCGTGGGCACCTCGTTCATCTCCTTTGACCAGGCTGCGCTCAACCTCAAGAACGAAGTGGGAGATAAGTCCTACGACCAGGTGAAGAGCGCAGCGGGCAAGGTTTGGAATGAGACGCTGGGACGCGTGCACATCGAGGGCGGAAGCGACGCGCAGCACCGCATCTTCTACTCCGGCCTTTATCGCGGGCTGCTGTTTCCGCGCATCTGGCACGAGAAGGATGCGGCGGGCAAGACCGTTCACATGAGCGCCTTCAGCGGCAAGGTTGAGCCGGGCGTGATGTATGCCGATCACGGCTACTGGGACTGCTATCGTGCCTGGTATCCGATGATGGCGCTGCTCTTTCCAGAGCGGCTGGGCGAGATTCTGGACGGTTGGGTGAACGTTTATAAAGAGGGCGGGTGGCTGCCGCAGTTCCCCTGTCCCGGCTATCGCAACTGCATGACGGGCAGCCCCACGGATTTTGTCTTTGGCGATGCAGTGGCCAAGGGCGTGAAGTGCTTCGACGTCGAAGCGGCTTATCAGGGATTGAAGAAGCACGCGACCCAGCCGGTTGAGCCCGGCCTAGGCTACGGACGGCCCGCGGTGGCGGAGTACAGCAAGCTGGGTTTCATCCCCAGCGACCTGGTCGAGGGCGGCCTGGCGGAGACGCTGGACTCGGCCTACGGAGACTATTGCATCGCCCAGGTGGCGCGCGCGGCGGGACACGAGGAAGACGCCAAGATGTTCGAGGAGCGCTCAAAGAACTGGCGCAAGAGCTTCGATCCCAAGACGAAATTCCTGCGCGGCCGGCTGGCCAATGGCGACTGGGTCGAGCCCTTCGATCCGTATCGGTGGGGCGGTCCGTATGTGGAAGGCGGCCCCTGGCAATATCGCTTCTTCGTGCTGCACGATACCGATGGGTTGATGGAAGCGATGGGCGGCCGCGAGGCTTTCATCGCCAACCTGGAAGAACTGGTGAACCAGAACCCCACCTTCCATATCGGAGACTACGGCAGCGAGATCCACGAGATGTCGGAGATGGCGGCGGTGGAATTTGGACAATATGCCCACTCCAACCAGCCCTCGCACCATGCGCTCTACATGTTCACGGTGGGCGGCCGTCGCGATCTGGCTCAGCACTGGATTCACCGCGTGCTCAACGAACTCTACACGGTGGATGATTTCTGCGGCGATGAGGACACGGGCTCCATGGGCGCCTGGTACGTGCTCAGTTCCCTGGGCTTCTACTCGATGACTCCCGGCAAGCCGGAGTGGGTGCTGGGAGCGCCGCTCTTCGACAAGGCCGAGATCCGCTATCCCGACGGCCGCACCATTCAGATTGAAGCGCACAGCAACAAGCCGGGCGTTTTCCTGAATCGTGTGGAGTTGAACGGCGCCGAGCACAAGGGACCCACCATTCCGCACTCCGCATTTTTGAAGGGAGCGCGGCTGGTGTTTTCGGCGACGTAGAAAGGCGTATTGAAGCGACAAACGGCGGGGGACTCTCCTGAAAAGCGGGAGACGGTTGGTCGGCGGAAAGTGCGAAGTGTATGATTCCTTGGCAGAAAATTAGCTGCGAAACGGGTTCGCCGACCATCTGGATCTCCGGGGAGAGTTCCCCCTCTGTTTGGTGAAACACTCTCCAGGAGTTCTGCATCTATTAAATGAAAGTCCCCAAAGGGAGTGAATCATGCGCATGACGCAGCATCCTGTCTTCGTAATTCCTGCCACACTGGCTCTTTTGCTCATCACTGCGGCTTCCGGCTGCAAGAGTTCGACCTCAGCTTCGAACGCCGCTTCACCGAACCCCGCTTCCCCAGCGGCGGCTGATTCCAGTGCGGCCGCAAATGCGCCTTCTGGCTCGGCCGCGAATGCGGCTTCCGCAGCTCCTGCCAGTGTGCCGGAAAGGCCAAAGCCGGTCAGGGTCACACTTACGGTTGAGCCCGGCAAAGACATCAATGTTCGCATCACAGAGACGATCAACTCGAAGACCGCAAGTGTCGGCGATCCCTTTTCGGGCGTGTTGACCTCGGCGCTTGTCACCCGATCAGGCGAGATCGTGCTTCCCAAGGGTGCGCGGGTCTCCGGCTCAGTGGTTTCTGCCAGAGGCGAGGGACGCTTCAAGGGCGCTGGAGTGCTTGCGATTGAGTTGAGGGAAGTCGGTGGCCATCCCGTCGCGGCAACCGAGTACGTTGTCAGCCGGAAGGGTAAGGGCAAGCGCTCCGCGGCACTGATCGGTGGCGGCGCCGGGGCGGGCGCGCTGATCGGCGGGCTGGCAGGCGGCGGCAAAGGCGCTCTGCTTGGCGGCTTGATTGGCGGTGGCGCGGGAACGGCAGGCGCCGGGCTTACCGGCAACAAACCGTTGATCATTCCCACCGAATCCATCGTGGTCTTCGAGCTGTCGCAGCCTCTTTCGATCACGGTTGAAAGGTAGGATCAGCGGCTGAGTCCCCTTGAACCGCAAAAGGCCGACCTCCTGTTTTCAGGGGTGCCGGCCTTTGCTGTTTCTTGATGAAAGCGGAAGAGAACTCCTCGGAGGCTTTCCCTACTCCCTACTCTTCTTCCGTATCTCGATATTCAACCGTTTTATCTTCTGGTTGAGCGTGGAGAGGGGGATGTGGAACTGCTCGGCGGCGTCGGTCTGGTTCCAGTTGGCGCGTTCGAGCTTTTCGATAATGATGCGGCGTTCGATGTCTTCGAGAATGTCGAAGAGCGAGGCGTTGGGATTGTGTTCGAGCAGCGCGTCCTGGAAGCTGCGGCCGGTGATGTGGCCGGGCAGCAGGTCGGAACCGATGATGGGGCCGGAAGAGAGCACCACGCCGCGCTCGATCGAGTTTTCCAGTTCGCGCACGTTGCCCGGCCACTCGTAATCCATCAGCGCGCGCAGCGCATCGGCAGAGAGCTTGCGCGGCGAGAAGCCGTTCTCGTTGGCATAAAACTCGAGAAAATGGTTGGCCAGCAGGGGAATGTCTTCGCGGCGGGCGCGCAAGGGCGGCAGGTCCACGGTAATGACGTTGAGGCGGTAGAAGAGATCCTCGCGGAAATGGCCCTCGCGCACCGCCTGGCGCAGGTCCACGTTGGTGGCGGCGATAATGCGCACGTCCACCTGCAACTCCTGGATGCCGCCCAGGTGCATGAAGCGGCGGTCCTGCAGTACGCGCAGGATCTTGGCCTGGGTGTCCATGCCCATGGTGGCGATCTCGTCCATGAAGAGCGTGCCGCCGTTGGCGACTTCGAAGAGGCCCTTCTTGGAGGCGATGGCCGAAGTGAAGGCGCCCTTCACGTGGCCGAAGAGTGTGGACTCCAGCAGTTCCGAAGGCATGGCGCCGGTGTTGATGGGGACGAAGGGCTTGTCCTTGCGCGGGGAGTTGGCGTGGATGGCCTTGGCGATCAGCTCTTTTCCGGTGCCGCTTTCACCCTGGATCAGAACCGTGGAGCGGCTGGGAGCTACCTGGGCGACGAGGTCGAAGACCTTGAGCATGATCTCGCTCTTGCCCACGATGTTGGAGAAGTTGTAGCGCTGCTTGAGGGTGCGCTTGAGCTGAAGATTCTCTTCCTCGGCGCGATGGCGGGCGACGGCCGAGCGGATGTCGGCCAGCAGCTTCTCGTTGTCCCAGGGCTTCTGGACAAAGTTCTCCGCGCCGGCGCGAACGGCCTCCACCACGTTGTCCACCGTGCCGTAGGCGGTAATCATGATGACCGGCAACTCGGGTTGCCGCTCCTTGATCTGGGGTAGCAGTTCCAGGCCGCTTTGGCCGGGCAGGGCCAGATCCAGCAGGACCAGATCGAAGGTCTCTTGTTCGAGAACCCGCAAGCCTTCTTCGCCGTCGACGGCCATGCGGACCGTGTGCCCCTCCAGCGTGAGCAGCACTTCGAGCGACTCGCGAATGGCGGATTCGTCGTCGATCACAAGAATGCTGGCCCCGGCGGAACTCTCGGAGAGAGATGGTGAAGCGATGGGCAGACTCAAAGGCAATTCAACCTCAGACATGTACGGACTTCCTTAACAGGGGAAACTCTAGATGGAACGTTGTGCCGGCGCCCACGGCGCTTTCGACGTGAATCTTGCCGGCGTGCTCCTGGATGATGCCGTAGGAGACGGAGAGACCCAGTCCTGTACCGCGCCGGTCGCCGGGCTTGGGCGTGGTCTTGGTGGTGAAGAACGGGTCGTAGATGCGCTTCAGGTGTTCGGGCGCAATCCCCGAGCCGGAGTCCCCGACCAGCGCCGCGACGCAGTTTCGGCTCCCGTCGGCCAGGGTGGTCACGCGCAAACGGCCGCCGCCGGGCATGGCTTCCTTGGCGTTGAGCAGCAAGTTGAGAAAAACCTGCTGCAGTTTGCCGGGGTTGCCGTGAATGGTGGGCAGACTCTCGGCCAGCTCCAGATCGACGATGACCTGCGCGGTTTTGAACTGGTGTTCAAGCAGCGAAAGCGTGTCGTGAATCACCTGGTTCAGATCGGTTTCGCGGAACTCGGTGGTCGAGGTGCGGGAGAAATTCAAGAGGCCGTTGGCGATTTCAGCGGCGCGGAAGCTCTGCTGGGTAATCTTGTCCAGCACCGGTCCCAGGCGCACGTCGCCCTTCAACTGCTTGGAGAGCATCTGGGCGTAAGAGGAGATGACGGCCAGCGGCGTGTTGATCTCGTGGGCCACCCCGGCCGCCAGCAGGCCGATGGAGCTGAGCTTGTCGGCCTGGGTCAGCTGGGCTTCCAGAGAGACCCGCTCGGTGATGTCGTCGACCAGGATGATGCGGCCCACCGAAACAAAATCTCTCGACAGCAGCGGGGCGATGGCGACATTGGCCGTGCACTGCTCACCGGCGCGGGTGGTGAGCGGGAACTTGTAAAGATGATGCACGCCGGGCTCGTTGCGGAAGCTCTCCAAAGCGTCGATGAACTCCGCCGGGAAGACGGAACGAAGTTCCTGGCCGATGGCCTCGGCGCGACTCAAGGCGTACATCGCCTCCATCTGCGCGTTCCAGCTTTCGATGCGGTCGTCCAGATCCAGCGCCAGAATGCCTACGTTGATGGACTCGACGATGTTCTCGTTGAACTCCTTGAGCCGCTCGAACTCGCCGATCTTTTCCTGCAGGCGCGCGTAAAGGCTGGCGTTCTGCAGGGCGATGCCGATGTAGCTGGCCAGCGACTCCAGCAGTTCCACGTCTTCGCTGGACAGAAAGTCGCCGCCGATGGTGCGTCCCAATCCGATGACCGCGATGGTGCGGGTCGTGGTTCCGTCCTGCACGCGGCAGGGCAGGTAGTAGTTCAGGTCCAGCAGCGCCGCAGTGCGTTGCTGGTTGGCCGGCAGATGCAGCACGGCCTGGGCGTTTTCAAGGAAGATGTGGGAGTGGTCCGTCGCGCGGTCAAAGTCCAGGAAGCCCAGGTCGAGAGCGTCTGTCCCTGGCTGATTCATTGCGGCGTCCACCTCGGCGGGCAGTCCGTGCGCCGCGGTCAGGCGCAGAAACCCTGGTTCCTCCGCCATAAAGATAGCCACGCGGGCCACCAGCAGCGTGCGCGGCAACCGCTCGACGATGGAGTCCAACAGTGCCACCAGGTTGGTCTCCGAGCTCAGTCCGCGTCCGAACTCGACCAGCGCCTTGCGGTAGTCGTAGCGATGACGGTCGAAAACCCGGTCCACCCAGCTCTGAATCCTGCGCTTGAGCGGCTCGAAGGATGCCGCCACCAGCACGATGGCGATGGCCTCGCCCCAATCCCGTACCGGTGCCGGCAGGCGATTGTGGGCCAGCCCGGCAGCCCCGGCAATCAGGCCAAAATACCCCCCCAGAATCAAGCCGGTAGCCAGCGTATAGGCCACGCCGCGCTTGAAGATCAGGTCGGTGTCCATCAGCCGGTAGCGGACGATGGCCCAGCAGAAGGTGAGCGGCAGGAAGACCAGCGACAGGCCGGCCAGCTTGGTCAGCAGCGCGGGCATGGGCAGGTCGAAGAGGAAGGGGATGGCGGACAGTAGCGTGAAGGGCAGAACGGCCAGCAACGCGCCGCGGGTGAGCCACTTCAACTGCTGGCGCAGCAGAGGCGTGCCGGCTTTGCTATAGCTGCGCAGGAAGAGGATCGTCGCCAGCAGATAGAAGATGGCGTCGTACGCTGTGCCGGTCTGATCCAGGCGATGCTTGAGCAGCCCTGTGGCCTGCCAGAAGTTGAAAGCCCAGAGCCACAAGCCGAGCAGAAGCCCACCGGGCGCATAGACCAGCGGCAAAAGCCAGTGGCGGTGCAGATTCTTGAGCCGCTCCTCGGGAAAACTCAGGGCAAAGTGCAGAAAGAGCGCCGGCTGGAGCGACTCGGCCAACACATTGAACCAGAAGACAGCCTGATCCATCCTGTCCCAGTGGCCGGCACTATCCAGCTTGCCCGTGTACTTGAGTGCATAGAGAGCGAACGAGACCAGGCAGAAGAGGTAGAAGTGGGTGGCGCGCGGCGCCGTCCAGCGGCGGAAAAGTACGTAGAGGCCGATACCCAGATAGATGAGGCCGATGACGCGCAGGCCCAGCGCCAGGCTCCGGTCGACCGGCTCGGGAATCACCACCACGGGCGTCTCCAGGGGAATGCCGTTGCGGGTGATCGAGTAGTGGGCGTTGCCGTAGCTGCTGGTGCGGTAAAGCTCACGCTCCAGGTCGGCTACATGCACGATCGAAGCGTCATTCACATCGGTGAGCAGGTCATGAACCTGGATTCCGGCGCGCTGCCCCGGACTGCCGGGCAATACCGCGTCGGCCACCAGACCGTCGCCTGCAGGCGCTTCGCTCCACCAGATTCCATCGTCGGGTTGCGGAAAACGGTTCTCCTGCCGGAAATTCAAAACCGCCAGCAACACCAGCCCAACCGTGACTACGGCCAGCAGTGACGCCTGCAAACGGTTGAAGAGCCCTGTTTCCATCGGGGGATTACCTGTGACAAAATGCTGCAGCACGTCGGTTGCCATGTGGAAGTGAAGCGGCAGGCTCCCGAAGGCAAATCGACAATTCGCTGAGAATACGCGAGATAGAGACGCTATGACGAGGAAAAAGTCAACCTGAGCTCAGCTCCAGGTTGTGGAAAATGCAGCAAATAAGAGGATGTCTACATGGAATAGTATATGCATACCAAAAACGGTACGGAGATTGGCGGCATGGCCCATTTCGCGGCATTTCCGCCATTCGCCGAGGAAGCACTCATGTTATTCCACAGGATTTCCACCGTCTGGGAGGATTTGGCCAAGGCTCTTATCCCTGGCCATAGGTGGCTTTGGGACCATGCTTGCGCTGGTAGTGGTGTTCGCTGACGTAGCTGGGAATTCCGGCCTCGGGAGCGCCCAGCAGGATGCTGCGAAAGGCAAGCCGGGCGATGTATTCGAGCACATCGGCGTGTTCCACGGCCTCGGCCGCGGATTTTCCCCAGGTGAACGGGGCGTGGCCGGCCACCAGCACGCCGGGGACGGCGACGGGGTCGAGCCCTTCGAAGCGGAAGTGGCGGACAATGACTGCGCCGGTATTGCGCACATAGGCTTCCGCCACTTCTTCGGCGGTGAGGGGTTGGGTCACCGGAACCGGGCCGTGAAAGTAGTCGGCGTGGGTGGTGCCGAGGCAGGGAATGGCGCGTCCGGCCTGGGCCCACGAGGTGGCGAACTCGGAGTGGGTGTGCACGATGCCGCCGATCTGGGGAAACTCGCGATAGAGCAGCGTGTGCGTGTCCAGGTCGGAGGAAGGGTTCAACTTGCCTTCTACAATCTTGCCGTCCAGGTCGGTAATCACCAGATCGGCAGCGGTCATGGTCGCATAATCGACGCCGCTGGGCTTGATGACTACCAAGGGCTGGGAGCCGGAGCGGTCAATGCCGCTGGCGTTGCCAAAGGTGTGCGGCGCCAGGCCACGGCGTGCGATTTCGCGGTTGGCATGGAGAACTTCTTCGCGGAGTGCTTCGAGCAGCATCTTCAGATCCTCAGGGAAATCCGGTGATACGTTTACCGGATTCAGTGTACCAGCGCCCACGATGCGGCGAAGGAGGACGCGACCTGTTTTCGCAATCTCTTGGCGCCCTGTAGAGGACTGGCTGAATTCACAGGTAACCAACAAACGAGCCGAATCGCCTTCCAGCTGTAAACTTGCATCCGGTGCGGGCGTCTACCTGAGTGATGGCAACCGGCACCGCATGGGAACCGATGACCAACGATACGGCACCTGAAGTAGCCGCGGAAGAGTTTTCGGCTGTCGTCACCAAGCACCGGCCGCACATCTTTCGATTTCTTCTGGCTTCGACGCGCGACCCGGATTTGGCCGAGACGCTGACGCAGGACTGTTTCCTGAAGGCGCACCGGAACTGGGCGGGATTTCGCGGCGAGTCCAGCGCGATGACCTGGCTGATGCGGATTGCCATCAACCTGCAGAAGGACCATTGGCGCAATCGGCGCATGCAGTTCTGGCGGCAGACGCAGACCAACGCGGTGGATATGGACGAGGCCAGCGACTGGCTGCCCAGCGGCGAGAGCTCGATCGAGCAGCAATTGTTGGCCAAGGAACGGGTTGGGCAGGTGTGGATCGCGGTCAAGGGACTAAGTGAACGGCAGAGGACCGTGTTTCTACTGCGCTACGTGGAAGAGGCTGAGTTGAGCGAGATTGCGCTCGCTACCGGGCTCAGCGAGGGAACGGTCAAGGCGCATCTTTCACGGGCGCTTGCGCGAGTGCGTAAGGAGTTGGGGGGTAAACGATGAACTTTGACGACAAATTCGCGGGCAATACCGATGGCATGAAAGCTAGGACAGGAGGAAATGCCATGAAGCAGGCGCTTGAATCGGAGTTGGAGCCGGAGTTGGAGAAGGCGCTCGCGGAGTTTCGCCTCAGCGTCCATGCCTGGAGCGATGCCGCCTATTATCGTCCACGCCTGGTGGTGGCAACGGTGCGGCGGCGGAGTTGGCGGGTGGCTGCTGGATGGGCCCTGGGCTGCGCCCTGATTGCAGGAAGCCTTTCCGGCGGGCTCTACGAGCATCGTCACCATCAGGAGATGGCGCGGATCGCAGCGGTTCGCGCGGCCGAACAGCAGAAGCTGGAAGCCGAGCAGCGCGCTCGCGAGGAAGAGGAAGAGCTGGCCAAGGTGGACAGTGAGGTTTCGCGTGAAGTGCCCCGTGCCATGGAGCCGCTGGTGCAATTGATGAACGAGGACGAGAGCAAGTAGGAACGGCAAACCGGATATTTACCCCTCGGGCGAAAGAGGGGAGGAGAACAGGATGAAGGCATCGATTGCAGTGCGGTTGGGCTTGGCGGTCGCCGGAGTGTTGATGGCGGGCGCGATGTGGGCGCAGGGACCCGAAGGTCGGCCGGGTATGGGGCCAGGTATGGGGCCGGGAATGGCGCCGGGTATGGGAATGGGACCGGGATTCGGGGAGCATCGGCCTCCCATCGAGCGGGCGTTTGGCGGCGAAGGTATTCACGGCCGCTGGTGGAACAATCCCAAGATCGTGGAACATCTGAAGCTGACCGCGGAACAGCAGAAGGCTTTTGACGGCATTCTTCTCCAGCACCGGGAGACGCTGATCGACCTCCGGGGCAACGTCGAGAAGGCTGAACTTGCGATGGAGCCGCTGATGCGCGACGACCAGCCGAACGAGGCCAGAATTCTGAATCAGATCGACAAGGTGGCGCAAGCCCGTGCGGAACTTGAAAAGGCCAACGCGCGCTATCTGCTGGCCATTCGCAGCAAGCTGACGCCGGAGCAGTGGAAGCTGGTGGATACCTTCCGTGCCGACCGCGAACGCAGAATGCTGGAGCATGGCCCGGAGCGGCCCGGGGTACCGGGACAGTGGGGCCAGAGGCAGGGCAAAGCCCAGCCCCACCATCAGGCGCCTTCTTCGCAGCCCGGAGTTCAACCGAAAGGTTCACCGGCTCCGCAAGGCGCTGGACCGCAGGGCAGGCTCGGGGATGAGCCCCTACCGGATAGCCCGGACGGTCCCGACGGTCCTGTACCGGAGCCCGGCATCTGACTTTTCAGAAAAGGAGTTTCAGGCAGAGAGCAAATGCGGTTGCAGTTGAGAACCGGTGGCGGCAGGAGGGGAAACCTCTTGCCGCCGATTTTTTGTCTTGGAGTGCCGCTGTGACGGTGCGCTGCGGCGGCTCAAGCCCATAAACTTTTGTCGCGTTCCGGCACATGCGGTGCCGCGCAATGAGACAGCGGCTGGCGCGTTTCGGGGCAGGATTTGGAGCGAACCGCAACACTCTGAATCGAGGCGAGACAACCGGACGCTACGAAGGTCCTTAAATTCATGACTAAAGTTTTCTCCGCCCGGTCCGATGAACGGGGTGGATGCGAGAATGCCCCCCGGAAGAAACGGAGGGCCCGGCGGAAACAGATTCACGCCCGGCGGGTTGAAAGCGATCTTCCGCATCGAAAAGGAGCGTCTCCCATGGCCCTCGGTGTTTTGAACAATCTTTCGGCGACCTACGCAGAAAACAATCTGAACAAGACCAGCAGCAGTTTGCAGACGGTGCTGCAACAGTTGTCATCGGGGTCGAGGATCAACTCCGGAGCCGACGACGCCGCCGGCCTCGCGCTGGTGAATGGTCTTGAAGCCAACTCGACCGCCCTGACCCAGTCTTCCACCAACGCCACGGAAGGCGTAGGGCTTCTGCAAGTGGCCGACGGTGCCCTTTCGCAAGTGACGAGCCTGCTCAACCGGGCCGTGACGCTGGCCACTGAAGCCGGCAACGGTACCCTCAACTCTTCGCAGGAGTCCGCGGCGAATGATGAGTATCAGTCGATTCTTTCCGAGATCAACAACATCGGCTTGACGACCACCTATAACCAGAACACGGTCTTCACCGGCTCGAGCACTGGCGTGAATATCTACACCGGTGACTCTTCCTCAAACGGCGCATCGATCGACAGCCTCTACTTCGCCTCTCTCAGTTCGTCCAGCGTGGGCGATTCAGGCGGAAGCATAAACTACAGCTCCGGTCAGGCCAACCAGTTTTTTGACCTCACCAACTCAACCACCGATGCAACTTACAGCCAAGCGATGGCTGGTGGTTCACTGTCTTTCAACTATCTTCTTGCCGACGGCACGACCCACGCGACAGCCACGGTGACTGTGACTACAAGCGATACGGTGAGCAGCGTGATCGACAAGATCAATAATCTGGGTATTGGCGTAACTGCGACTCTGTCCACGGCATCCGCGGCGGGGGCTAGTGGAACTGGGACCGATACAGGTATTGAGATTTCGGGGAACATCACAAGCTCGGCTGGCCAGACAAAGGCTGGCGACACCACCATCACTGCCACCACTTTCTACGATACTGGCAGCGGCCAGACCTCAAACGTTGCCGGCACTGTCGATTCGGCTACCGGCATTGCAAAAATCACCTACACGGCCGGCACCGGAACAAATCTGAAAGAACTCGGCGATCTGGACTCGACTTCGGCGCAGAGCATTTTGACCGCGCTGAATTCAGCCATCACCGACGTGGCAGCTCAGGACGGCTACATTGGCGCGCAGATCAACACGCTCGACTCGATCAACCAGGTGATGAGCACGCAGCAGGAGAACATCGAGTCGGCGCAGAACGCCATTCAGGCCACCGACTATGCCTCCGCGACTTCGGATATGTCGAAGTACGAGGTCCTGACCCAGACCGGCATCGCTGCCCTCGCTCAGGCCAACAGCGTGCAGCAGGAAGTGACCAAGCTCTTGCAGTAAAAAGGTTTTTCAGTAACCGTACGATTGCAGTAACTTCAAGACAACCCAGGGACGGGCGGCGGCAAGGACTCAACCTTGCCGCCCATTTTTTTGTTGATTGGTGACTTACTCTGAAACCGCCTGCACCAGGTTGCTCATTCCATCCAGAATGGTGAAGCGGACCAGTGCGCTCGGCTTCTTGATCTCCTCCAGCGCCTGGTTCTGCTTCTCTTTCCAGCCTTTCGCAGCCTTCCGGCCTTCGCCGAGATGCGCAAGCGCCTGCTGTCCCATGGCAGCTAGTTCCACCAGTTGGTTGGCGCGCAGTGTCACTTCCGCCAGTCGCGGCGAAGTCGCCATCTGCTGCTCAGCCGCAGGAACCGCGCTGGAAAGTGTTGTGAACCACGCAGCCAGTGTGCTGCGATCTACCGTGTCGCCCTTGGGGTCGGCGAGGAAGCGCTTCACAGCGGTTTCGAACCACTGCCGCGAAATCGGATCGGGTCGAGTTGCATCCACAAAGCCATCCAGAGGAGTTAGTTGATCGGTGTGCTGCGTCTCCGCCCGCTCGCCAAAACTGACCGGCTCAAGAACCGAAGCCACGGTGCGCAGGGCGTTGATGTCTTCAGTGCCGGCGAGCGCGCGCAACCCGGCGTCCTCTGCCTGCAAATGAGTCAGTCCCACACCCTCAAGTTCAAGCGATACAAACTCCAGCCGGCGATACATGTCGTCGATGTCGCGCACGTTTTCAGGGGACCAGAAACGCTCTGCAATGGCGGCGGTGCGCGGCCAGATGCGCGAGTCGATGGTGCGGGCATCGATGTGCTCGGCCCACATGCAGATCTCTCCGCCGAGAATGCGCTTGCGCTCCTCCGGCGTGAGATCGGAGGAGGAGGGAAGCGGGTCGGCAAGATAATGCACGCTCGCAGGCTTCATGCCGTCCAGATAGTAGGGAGCGGAAAGTACGCCCGCGTAGCCCAGCTTGGCACCCTTGAAGAGCGACTCTTCGCCGCGCCACGACTGCACCACCACATCCTTGGGAAGACCGGGCGTCAGAACTTCGTCCCAGCCGATCATGTGGCGGTGCAGCCGTGCGATGGTCTTCAGCACGCGGGTATTGAAGTAGGCCTGCAGGGCGTCGTTGTCTTTGATGTTGTGCGCCTTCATGAAGGCGACGATGCGCGGATTCGTCTTCCAGTCCGGGGCGGGAGTTTCGTCGCCGCCGATGTGGATATAGGCGTCAGGAAAGATGCCCGCCATCTCGGTCAGAAACCGGTCGATGAACACATAGGTTGCTTCGCGCGTGGGATCGATGGCGGTATCGCTGACGCCGAACTCGCGGCGAATCTCATCGGGCTTGGTTCCGCTGGCCAGCTCCGGGTACGCGATCAGCCAGGCCGCGCTGTGTCCGGGCATTTCGAACTCGGGCACCACGCGGATGCCGCGTGCGCGGGCGTAAGCCACAATCTCCCGCGCGTCTTGTTGGGTATAGAAGAGCCCGTCGGAGCCTTTGCCGGTGAGGGCGGGATAGAGCTTGCTCTCGATGCGGAAGCCCTGGTCTTCGGTCAGGTGCCAGTGGAAGACGTTGAGCTTCACGGCGGCCATGCCGTCCAGCGTGCGCTTCAGAACGTCCATGGGCTCAAAGTGCCGGCCGCAATCGACCATCAGGCCGCGCCAGCGGAAGCGGGGCGTGTCGTGAATGGTCACGGCGGGAATGATGAAGCCGTTGTCCTTGGGCTGCACGAGCTGGATCAGGGTTTCGAGGCCGTGCAGGACGCCGACTTCGGTGGGCGCATCAATCTCCGCGCCCGCGTCCGTGACGCTGAGCGAGTAGCTCTCGTCCTCGTCGATGGATTGCACGAGAGCGGAGGCGTGGTCCACCTTCACGACGAGCTTTGTTTTTCCGGCCACGCCGCGGCCGGCGTGACGCAGTCCGGCCGACATCTCGATACGCCGCACGGCGCGGTCGATTGCGTCGGTCAGGCGAGCGTCAGAGACTCCCGGAACCTGGACAGCGAAAGTGGAATTGAGCGCCAGCCCGCCGGTACCCAGGGAAATCTGGGCGGGTTGCGGCATCAGGTGGTTCTGGAACTGCGCTTGCGCCGCGGCCGGTACACTGCAAATCGCAACTGCCAATGCTGCCGTCGCGCTGAACTTGAAAGCTGTCAAAGGGTTCACCTCGTCGTACGAAGTTGATGAAACCGGGCGCTTCGAGGACTTCTGCAGCGCCTCGTTTGTGTCTGGAATCCATGGTACTTCGTCGGCCTTTTGCGGCGCAGGCAAACTGGCTCTGGAATCTGCAAATTCGGCATGTTGGGTGGCTGCCTCAGGAGAGCAGCGTTTACATATCGTGTTTACTCATGTGCAAACGTGTTTGCGCCGGACAGCCCGCAGTTCACACCATGACGACGATCCAGCACTCGGTCTGTTTTTGTCGAGTCAGGCTGAGCTATACCCGACGCATACGTAGATCCTGACCGCGCAGCCCAAGGGGTTATGGTAAAGATCAGCGGGGTTATTCCATACACCGCACACAGAAAGGATTTTCATGGCATTCAAGGCAGCCTTTGTCTTTGTTGCACCCGAAGTCGATTCCTCGAAGAGCCGTTCCGTGATTCAGACGCCGCAGGTGGAGTTGATCACAGTGGGCACCGGTTCCTATGCCGATGCGGAAATGATTGTGGCCGAACTGCTGGCCGAAGGTGTTGTGGCCTTTGAACTCTGTGCCGGATTCGGCAACGAGGGCGTGACTCGCATCAAGAAGATCGTTGCTGGCAAGGCGCAAGTCGGCGTGGTGCGCTTCGATGCACATCCGGGCTTCAACTTCAAAAGCGGCGACGAGCTGTTCCAGTAATTTTGTTTCGCGCCATACGGCAGGCTGGTTTAAACAACGAGCCTGTTTTCAATCTCTGCAGAGGAAAGAACGCCAGCAGGGGTGTAAGCCCAAACTGGCAGAATTGATCTAGACAAGCTATCCAGCCTACTTCCAGATTTTCACCGAGCGAAGGCCGTATGCTACCAAAACTCCGCCTGTAAGCTTCCAAGGAATTCCGGGTTTACGGGAACAGGCCAACGAACTCATCCAGCGCGGTCTATATCACAGATTGAGGATCGGGAACGGAAAACGCCGATATAGCCGGGAGGGCCATCTGCATGGCCTCTCGATCTTACTGTAGTGCCGGCGACGACAGTTATCGGCTGTCTTGGGTTTAGCTTTGCTCATCACAACATTTCGGGTTGTACTAAGGCAGCCACACCGCTTTGGCGTAGTTTCCACGCACAAAAAAGCCGGGAACTGGTGATTCCAGCCCCCGGCAAGCTTTTTGTGAAGCTGTTGTTTTATTGATCCGGTCTCAATGAGTGTTATCGTTTCCCACCCTTTCAGCAAAGAACGCTGAAAGGATGGGGCACCCAGTCGTCAGTACTTACGGGCCGGATCAATAGAGTTGGTTTGCTACCAACTGCCGTCCGAAACTAAATACTCATGGATGGCTTTGGCGGCCTTGCGTCCCGCGCCCATGGCCAGAATCACCGTGGCGCCCCCGGTGACAATGTCGCCGCCGGCAAAGACACCGCGCTTGGAGGTGCGCGTGGTCTCCGGATCCGCAGAAATGTAGTTGCGGGCGTTGGTCTTGAGGTCCGGCGTGGTGCTCTGGATCAACGGATTGGCCGTGGTGCCCAGGCCGATGATGGCCAGGCTGGCGGGGAGAACGAACTCCGAGCCCTTGATCTCGACCGGCCGGCGGCGTCCGCTTGCATCCGGTTCGCCGAGTTCCATGCGCATGCAGCGCGCGCCGGTGAGCCAGCCTTTTTCGTCGCCCAGAAACTCGGTGGGGTTGGTCAACATGCAGAACTCGATGCCTTCCTGGCGGGCGTGTTTCGCTTCTTCCGCACGGGCCGGCATCTCGGCTTCCGAACGCCGGTAGACCAGCGTGGCTGTCCGTGCGCCTAGCCGGCGTGCGGTGCGCACCGCGTCCATGGCGGTGTTGCCGCCGCCCACCACGATCACGTCGCGGTCGCGGCAGTCGTAGATGGGCTCGTCGTACTCGGGAAACTGGTAGGCGCGCATTAGGTTCACGCGGGTCAGAAACTCATTGGCGGAGTAGACGCCGTTCAGGTGCTCGCCGGGAATGCGCAGGAACATGGGCAAACCCGCGCCTGTGGCGACGAAGACCGCGTCGAAGTGCTCGTCGTGCATGAGTTCGTCAATGGTCACGCTCTTGCCGACCACCACGTTGGTCTCGAACTCCACGCCCATCTTGCGCAGGTTGTCCACTTCGCCTTTGACAATGGACTTGGGCAGGCGGAACTCGGGAATGCCGTACACCAATACGCCGCCCAACTCATGCAGCGCCTCGAAGACGCGCACGCGGTGGCCCTTCTGGATCAGGTCGCCAGCAGCGCTCAGTCCGGCCGGTCCCGAGCCAACAATGGCCACGTTCTTTCCCGTGGAAGGGGCATTTACCGGCAAGCCGACCTTGCCGCTCAGGCGCTCGAAGTCGGCAACAAAACGCTCCAGGTTGCCGATGGCCACGGCGTGGCCCTTCTTGCCCAACACGCATCCGCCCTCGCACTGGTTTTCCTGCGGGCAGACGCGGCCGGTGATGGCGGGCAGGGAATTGTCTTCGCGGAGCTTGGCGGCGGCAGCGAGGAAGTCTCCGGCATAGATCAGGTCCACCACTTCGCGAATCTTGACGCCTACGGGGCACTGGCGTACGCAACCCGGCTTGACGCAGGCCAGGCAGCGCGAGGATTCGGTGGCCGTCTCCAACGCCGTCAGCCCCAGGTTCACCTCTTCAAAATTCCGGCTGCGCACTGCGGGGTCCGCTTCCGGCATTTCGGTGCGGGCAATCTTCATCCGCTCCTTCAAGGGAAGAGTGTTGGTCTCAGGCATAGTGGGTCTCCTCCAGCGCCAGCCGCGCGGCCAATTGCGCCCGCACCTCGGCCAGTTCCGCTTCCTTGTTTTCCTCGAAGCGCTTGAGAGACGCGCACTCCTTGTCGCGATACATGGTGTTGCGCTGCATCAGAACCTCGAAGTTGACCTTCGAGGCTTCGAACTCCGGCCCGTCCACGCAGGCAAAGCTGCTGGCGCCGTCGACCAGAACCCGGCAGCCGCCGCACATGCCCGTGCCGTCCACCATGATGGAGTTGAGGCTGACCATGGTCCGGATTCCCAGTGGCCCGGTCACTTGCGCCACGGCCCGCATCATGGGCACCGGCCCCACGGCCAGCACAAAGTCGATCTTGCGCCCGGCGGCCAAGAGTTCGTTGAGCTTTTTGGTGACCAGCCCTTGTTCGCCGTAGCTGCCATCGTCGGTCATGATGTAGGTCTCGTCGCTGGCCGCGCGGACTTCGTCCTCAAAGACCACCATTTCTGTATTCCGCGCGCCTTCAATGAAGACCACGTGGTTGCCGGCCTGCTTCAGGGCATTGGCGGTGGGCAGAGCCATGGCCGTGCCCACGCTGCCGGCCAGAATCACGGCTGTGCCGTAGTTCCGGATCTCCGAAGGGTGGCCCAGGGGGCCCACGATGTCCATAATGTAGTCGCCCGCTTCCAGGCAGTTCAGGAGCGAGGTGGTCTTGCCGATGCCCTGCACAGCGATGGTCACCGTGCCGGCCTCGGGATCGGAGCTCTTGATGGTGAGGGGGATGCGTTCGCCCTGCTCGTGCAGACGCAGAATGATGAACTGCCCCGGCCGCTGTTTGCGCGCGATGCGCGGCGCTTCAATCGTGAATTGCTTGATCTTGAAGCCGACATTGCGGGCTTCCACAATCTTGTACATGAAGATAGGTCTCCGATATGAACCGGGGCGATTGGACTTGTGGAACGGTGAAATCCGGCCCCTGGGACAAGAACACGCCAAGGCGTAGGCAAATACTCCGCCATGTACCTGATTATTCAGCAAGCGGGAAGGCCGGTGTGTGATGCAAGTCACCGGACGGGTTCAGATGGAGGGATAGAGGCTGCCGCGGGAATCGGCAGGAGTGTTGGTGCTTTGACTGTTGACGATACAATGAATACAAGTATTCACATGGAGCTTGACCCATGGCCACCTCGATCAGACTTTCTCCTGAACTTTCCAGCCGCCTCGACCGGCTCGCGTCCAAAACCGGCCGCACCAAGGCCTTTTATCTTCGCCAAATCATAGAAGACGGCATCGGCGAGATGGAAGACTATTATCTTGCCGCCGACACGCTGGAACGGGTTCGCAAAGGACAGGAAAAGGTGCACTCTGCCGCTTCGGTAAGGAACGAGTTTGGCCTGGACGATTGAGTACGCCGAATCCGTGCGGAAACAGCTCCGCAAGCTCGACAAGTCCGATGCGCGGAGAATTGTCGACTTTATGGACCAGCGCGTAGCGAGTGACGACCCGCGGCGGCTGGGCAAGGCGCTGAAGGGACCGCTCGGCGACCTGTGGCGCTACCGTGTGGGTGACTTCAGAGTCATCTGCGAGATCCAGGACGGTGTGCTCACGGTGCTGGTTTTGCAGATTGGAAACCGGCGGGAAGTCTATGGTTGACCTGTTCTTGCGCCGGAGTGTTCATTCTTGCTCAGCGATTCGATGCGATCTGGCGTAGTCTCTGATCCTCGGAGTGATCCAGAAAGGTGAATCGTATGAGAGCTGATCGTCCCCTGATAGGCGCTGTACTCTTCCTTGCAGTTGGGTTCGCATTGATCTTCGGATACTGCACAGGCACAACCGGTATGAATATAGGATTCCCGGTTTCAGGTTCCTCCCTGCAAGTCGCATTCACGACTTACGGACCGGCGGTGCCGGGCGGACTCGCGCTGATCGCCATTGGTCTGTTGCTTTTGATTGTGGCCATACTTGCGGCTGTGGTCGGGGAGATTGCGGGGATCGGTCCGGTCTGGCATACCTCCAGGCGAACAGAACGGGAGCAGCGGCTGAACCGCCAGCAGAGGGAAGATCGGGTCGAGGCAAACAGGGAATTTCCGGAATAACTTCGCTTTTGCATGACTGGAAGTGCGGGTCAAGCGCCCAAGTTTCGTGGTGAGATAACCGCGTTTGCGGGCAGTCCTTGAGAGGGACTGCCCGCGTTTTTTATGGAGTTACTTCGGCAGTGGCTGAGATCCGGTCACCGTGAATCCGGCTTCCGACTTGGCCTCGGTCTCCTGGGGCTGCGCGCCGCCTACGGTCAGCATGTACTTGCCGGCCAGTATGGCGCGATTGCCCTTGTCGTCCACGCTTGAAAGCGAGCGAGGGGCGAGCGTGAGGGTTACTTCACGGCTGGCTCCGGGCGCCAGCGTGATGCGCTCGAAGGCCGCCAGCGAGTGAATCGGCCCGTCCACCTGCGGAGTCTTCAAGTAGGCCTCCACCACCTCGTCGCCGCCCACGGTGCCTGTATTGCTGACGGTAACGGTCGCGGTCAACGGATCGCCGGCCTTCAAAGTCTCTGTGGAGAGTTTGACCGGCCCGTATTTGAAGCTTGAATAGCTCAGTCCGTAACCGAATCCCCACAGCGGCTTGCCGGTAAAGTAGCGGTAGGTGCGGCCCTTGGCGCCGCTCTTGAAGCGGTAGTCGGTAAACTCCGGCAGGCCCTCAAGCGAGGCGTAGAAGGTCACTGGCAGGCGACCGGCGGGGTTGTTCAGCCCGGCCAGGGTGCGGGCAATTGCGGTGCCTCCTTCGACTCCGGGGTACCAGGCCTCCAGAATAGCCGCGGCGTGCTCGTTAGCCCAGTTCAGGGCCACGGCCGAGCCGCTCTGGAGAACCACCACCAGCGGCTTGCCTGTGGCGGAGAGCGCTTCAAGCAGTTTCTGCTGCGGCGCGGGCAGGTCCAGGCTGGTGCGGTCGCCGCCGGAGAAGCCGTCGAGGCTGATCTTCATCTCCTCGCCCTCAAGCTGCGGCGAAAGACCCACGAACGCCACCACCACATCGGCTTCCTTGGCGCGGGCCACGGCTTCATCCAACTGAGCCTGGGCCGGCGCTTCCCACTTCAGGGTTACGCCGCCGCCTGATTGGTCGCCGCTGTGGGAGTACTCGAAGCGAAAATCGTGCGGGTTGGTGTCGGTGAAGTCGATCGCGATGGAAGGAACCTTGGGGAAACTCTCCACCGGAGGCGCCGTCGGCGAAGCGCCGGGAACGACTTGGAAGTTGCCCAACTGCGAGAGATCCTGGCCCTGGCGCAGGCTGCCTTCGCCCAGCACCTTGCCGTCCAGAACCAAGCGGTAGTTCTCCACCGGCGAGTAGGGGAAGCTGTCGCCCGGCTCGACCGTGAAGACGTAGTGGCCAGGCGCGGGCACGGTGATCGAGCCCGCCCAGCGGACGGAGTAGTTGTAAGTGGCCAATTGCGGAACGGGGGTGGCGCTTTCCCAGTCGGTCTGCACAGCGGGCTGGGTCAGGGTAGCTACTGGACGGCCAGTCCAGTCAGGGGTGGCGAAGAACTCCGTCTTCAGGCCCTTGCCCAGGCCGAAGGCGGTGCGCGGAACCGGGACGCCTGCCCCAACTGCCAGCGTGGAACCCTGCGCATAGAGAATGGGCGAGCTTCTGAACTGCTGCATCATCCCGTCCAGCGGCGTCACTGGCCGGATCGGCGTTCCCACATAGTTTCCCAGGATCGAAGTCAACTGGTCGGCGGTGGGTCCGATGACGGCGATGTGGACTGGCGCGGACTTGAGCGGCAGCACGCCCGTGTTCTTGAGCAGCACAATACTCTCTTCGGCTGCCTTGCGGGCCTTGTCGCGGTTCGGGCTTATCATGTCGATGCCCAATCGGATGGTGTCCAGCGGGCCGGAGCCTTGCGGGTCGAAGAGGCCGAGTTGGAAGCGCCCGGTGTAAAGCCGCTCGGCGGCCTGGGTGACCAGATCCTCGGAAACCAGCTTCCGCCGAACCGCGTCGGCCAGCGTGTTGAAGCCCGGCGTCCAGATGCTGCAGGAGAGATCCGTTCCCGCTTCCAGGGCCATCACGGCGGAGTGGGTAATGTCGGCGGTCTTTTTGTGTCCCTGATTTACGTCCACGATGGCGCCGCAGTCTGAGACCACAAAGCCCTTGAAGCCCCACGCATCGCGCAGGTGATCCTTGAGCAGCATCTTGTTGGTGCAGGCCGGGAAATCGTCAATCGAGTTATAGGCGCACATCACCGACTGCACATTGCCCTCGGTCACCGAAGCGCGGAAGGCGGGCAGGTAGCTTTCTTCCAGGTCGCGTTCCGTGGGGTTCACGTTAAAGCCGTGGCGCAGTGACTCGGGGCCGGAGTGCACGGCGAAGTGCTTGCTGGTGGCCACGGCGCGCAGGTGGTTCAGGTCGCCGCCCTGCACGCCGGAGATGAACGCCACGCCCAGCTTCGCGGTGAGGAACGGGTCTTCGCCGTAAGTCTCCTGGCCGCGGCCCCAGCGGGGATCGCGGAAGATGTTGATGTTGGGCGACCAGAAGGTCAGCCCAAAGAAGATGCGGTGGTTGCCCTCGCGCTGGGCCTGGTTGTACTTGGCGCGCGCCTCGGTGGAGACCACGGTGCCCATGGTTTTCACCATGTTCGGGTCCCAGGTGGCGCCCATGCCGATGGCCTGGGGAAAGACGGTGGCGTAGCCGGCGCGGGCCACACCGTGCAGGGCCTCGTTCCAGGTCTGGTAGTCGGGGATTCCCAGCCGCGGAATGGCGGTGGCCCAGTCTTCCAGTTGGGCGGCCTTCTCGTCCAGCGTCATGCGTCCGACCAGATCGTGGGCGCGCTCGGCCGGCGGCAGTTTCGGATCGAGATAGGCGGGCTGCTGCGCCTGTGCGCGAACCGCGAACAGGGCGAGGGCAATGACAAGGAAGGAAAACCAGCGGCGAAGCGGCATGAGAACGTCCTCTCGGGTTCTGGCCTCATTCCGGCAATTCTTCAGGGTTTCCAGCAGACGGAAAAGGCCACCGGGAGAAACTTTACAAGGCCGAGAGCAGGTTTGGCCAACTTTATCGGTTTACTCAGAGGTAGCCTGCGCCCACAGAAGCCGTTTAGTCCTGCAGTTGCAACTCGCGCACAGCTCCCTCTTCCATCTCGGTCAGGATGGCGCGCATTTGCTCGAACTCGGGGTGTCCGCCAAGGGGCTTCAGGCGCGGATCGGCAAGCATCTGGAAGAACCATGGACAGTGGGCGTCGGCCCCGGCGCCGAGTTCCGCCAGGGCCGCATCCAGGTCTCCCAGAGCAACATAAACCGCCGGCGTGAAGGAACTCAGGACGAAGCGTTCCCGGCTCAGCCATTGCAGTCGCTCCATCAGGAAGCGGGCTTCCTCTTTTCGTCCGCCACAGGCCAGCGCGTAGGCATGGACGGCAGTCGCCGGATCGAAGTACGGGGTTTGGTGCGCCAGCCCTTCGGCCAAGGTAATGGCTTCCGCAGCTTCCCCGTTGTATGCCAGAATTACGGCTCCGTAAAGGGCAGGGCCCGCATGTCCGGGAAAGAGCGCGATGGCCTTGCGAATGCAATCGACACTCGCCGCGGCCTGGCCGGAGAGGTGCAGCGCCCAGGCCAGCCGGGCCTGGAGCCAGAGCGCGTAGGGATCGATGCGAATCGCCGCCCGCAGCAGCTCGATTGCCTCGTCAAAGCGATGGCGGCTGAGGGCGAACATCGAGCGCACCCGCGTGATCCAGGGGTCGTGAGGCAGATGCGCGCTCTGCGCAAAGGCCTGCAAGGCGGCAGGAAGATTGTGGTCCATGTGAAACTCGATCCAGCCCAGCGCGGGTAGAATCACGGGCGCGCACAGCGCCGGATCCGGAATCGATTCGGCGGTGCGGCGCACGTAGTCCGCCGAAACCGCCGGGGACATGAAGCCATAGAAAGCCTGGGTAATAGACAGGTGCGCCAAGTCGACCTTGGCCGGGATCAGATCGGGATCGAGTTCGGTTGCGCGCAGCAGATGTTGCAGCCCGTCCTGCATCCGGTGGCGCTGCAGGGTCTGCCACTCATGATGTCCGCGGAGGTAGCTTTCGTGAGCCTCCTGCTCCAGGGGGCTGCTCTGCGGCTCGGGCTTGCACGCCGCCGCGGCGATGGTCAGGCCACCCTGGTTGAGGCGAAAATCCAGCCGTTCGGCGAGCTCCGATTCCAGGCTCGTGATTCGGTCCTGGCTGACCAGAAAATCCTCAACCCAAACTTGCTCCCCGTCTGGAACGCTTACCATCTCCGCACGCAGACGGAAATGCCCGGCCAGCGCGCTGAGCGTACCGCTCAGAACCAGGTCCGCCTGAAGTGCTCTTCCGACTTCGAGTGCAGTCCTGCCGTGCTCTGCCAGGCTGAATGCCGAATCCCTGGGAAGGATGGAAAGCTGCGGGCGGCGCGCATTGGAGAGCCGGGCAATGGTGTCCTCTGCGATGGCGAAGCCGAGATGCTCGGGAACGGTGAACCCGGTTGCGAAGGGCAGGATCGCCAGACGCAGAAGCGGCGCAGCAACACTGCAGCTTGGACTCCGCACCTCGGCCGTGAAGCGATAACCGCGCTTGTAAATGGTCTGGATCATCACATCCGGCTCCAGCCGCGCGCGCAATGAAGAGATGCATTTGGGAAGCGTCTCCTCATTCGCATTCAGCTCGCCCCATAGAGCCTGCTTCAGTTGCAGGGGCGGGACAATCTGGCCGGCGTGGGCCACAAGAAGCCGCAGCGCTGCCAGTTCCTTGGGGGGCAGGTGAATCACATCCTCGCCGTGCAGGAGGGTGCCGTCGGACTCGAGGCGGAAAGCCCCGAAGGCACACTCTTCCTCGGGAACGTTCAATGACGAAGACAGTTGCTTTTGCATCCCAACCAACGCATTTCTTCGGATCCCGGTCTTGCCCTGATAGGCGATTTAGCGCAAGGCGCCATCGGCAATCAGTGAAAGATCCGAGCGGATCCGCATGATGACCCTCGGGGAAAAGTCGAGAATTACCGCAACGAAAATCCAGGCTTCTTTGAGTCCGGCGGTGAGTGTTTTTCTGATTATCCGCTTTTTACGCAATGGTGCGGCAGCCATCCAATTGACTTTCTTTGGCTTAAGGTAATCCGTTCCCAGTTACTCCCGGAGCAGGAGATCGCCTTGCCTCCAAGGAGCACAACTCTCGCGCGGCGTTGCTGCCAACGCCTGAAACCGCCAGCGGCTCGCCGCGCGAGGCCCTCTCAGTGGCGCGTCAGCGCGATGCCCAGGCCTGTGGTCAGAATGATGTCGTTCTTCAGCGTGCCAGGGGGCGGAAACGAAGTGTACCGGTCGCTGAAGGTCGTCTGCCAGTTGAAGATCTTGCTAATCTTCGAGCTGAACGTCGAGTTGAAGGCGAATTGGTACTGGCCGGTCTGGCTCAGGTCGGGATAGAAATACATCTGTTCGGTGAAGAGGCTGGCCGCACCCAGTTTCCGGGTGTACTGTTCGCCCAGGTCCAGGGCTGCAAAGCTGTTGGTGGGGCCGGGCGAGTAGGTTTCGCGGGTCCAGACGAGTCCGCCCAGGATGTCGAGAGTCTGCCGCGGCAACTTTACCGGGTGCCAGCCGAATCCGCCTCCAAGAATCGAGCGAAGATCCAGATCCTGCAGCGCGTCGGAAGAGAAATCGCCGGTGCCGAAGGCGAAAAAGCGGGGATTCAGATTGTGGTCGTAACGCAGGCCGCCGCTGGTGCTGTTGGCGGTGGTCAGGCTGGCGTGACTGTCGTGGCCGTACAGGCTGCTGGCGTAGAGCGAAGTCTTGTCGGTGCGCGTTTGCCGGGCCATGGTCAGACCGGTGCCGAAAGTGGCCGTCTGCGAGTTGCCGCGCGAGAGAGCCAGACTCACATTCAACGCTCCGGCCCAGTTGTGGCTCCAATTGGGATGCAGGCTGGCCTCGTAGGCCTTCTGATCGGCCGGAGAACGCAAAACCGTGACGGCGGAGGCCTCGACATTGGAGGAACCGGATGCGGTGGTCACCACCATTCCGGCAGCAGTGCGCTCCACAGCGGTTACGCTCAGGACGCCATTCTGTGTGGGCAACACCAGGGGTTGCGTTGTGGTCAGGCTGGCCACCTGCTCCCAGGCGATGGCGATCGCATCGGCATAGGCGGTCTTGAAGGTGAGCTTGCCGCCCTCCAGCTTCACCGCTGTTCCGGTAAGCCGGTCGCCGTTGGTCAGCACCACGGTGTCGGCGTGCAGGGCTGTCGAGAATAGGAGCGCGAGCAGAGTGGATGGAATCACCTGGGCAAACAACCGAAAGGGGAAGTGCTTGGTCATGTTTGGATTCCTCGGGGAAAAGATAAATACCGTGAGCCACTTGCAAAATTGCATTCCGTCGGAAGATATGCGTCAGGGCACGACTTTAGTCGTGCCCTGACACTTCCTGCTATCTCCATGGAGTTTTGCAAGTGGCTCCCGTGACGCAATGGGCAGGACAAGGCTTGCCTGTCTCTCCTTGCAGAGATGTTAACCGGAGCCGCACCTGCGCGGGAAGAAACAAGCGCTGGAAGTCCACCGGAAAACGGCGCCCGAGCCAAGCCGCCGCTCGACAGGCTAAGATAGTCATTTCACAGGCCAAAACGGAGGATGCGATGCCAAAGGCTGTTTCCTATGCGCAGTGGTCGCTGGAGCCCTATTGCCTCGGGATGAAACTGCGCTCCCTGCGGACCCGGAAGCGACTGACGCTCGCGCGTCTGGCGGCCGAGACCGGCCTATCCACGGCGCTGCTTTCCAAGCTGGAAACCGACCGCATGGTCCCCACGCTGCCCACTCTGGCGACCATCTGTCGGGTTTACGGCGTCGGGATGAGCTATTTCTTCTGCGAACCCTCCCGCCACACGCTTTCCATCACCCGCAAGGCCCACCTGCAGGGCAACGGCCGCGGGGTGGACGCGATCAAGGTGACGCCGCTCAACGCGCCGGAGGCCGGAACGCGGCTGGTGGCCCAGATGATCGAGCTTCTACCCAACGGCGCTACCTCGACCACCGAATCCTGCTTCGAAACGAGTGCCATGGTCTATGTGCTGGAAGGCAAGCTGCAACTGGATGCGGGAGCGCTGCACGAGGTGCTCGAGTCAGGCGATTGCGCCTACATGCAAAGTGAAATGGCACTGGCCTGGAGTGCAGGTGGAAAACACCGCTGCCGGATTCTGGCGGTGATGCCGGCCACGCAGCCAAGCGAGGCGAGGAGTTCAACTCCCGCATAGCCCCGGCGAATTTTCCTCTGTCGCAAACAGTGGCCTTCAGTTGCCACCATCGACCAGCACGCTCTCCACCTACTCTAGATTCGGTTTGCACCGGTCGATGCCAGCCAGCGCGCCGTTGCGGTCCGTCACATCGCCTGTGGTCACGCAATGGCGTGAGGCAAGCCCTGCGTGTTCACCGTGATATGCCGCTTGATGCCGGAAACTTTTTCGTCGTTGAGCTACCCGCAGCGGCTTCCCTTCGACACCCTCAAGATCGATGGCTCAACAGAAAGAGTCCAATGACCGCAACTAGACAGCGGAAGGGGTGTTTAGACCAGCAAAGAGTGTTTCTCTGCCCGCAAGCCAATCTGAAGCGGGGAACCAAGGGTGCAGATTGAGTGATTTTGCTTCTCATGCCGCAGACAGTGGGGTCCTTGCGGGCCTTGGCGCAGCTTCTGGGAACGGGCGCGCCACAGATGCGGTTGCGCACAACAAAATCGACGAAGTGGTCCTTGCTCATCTCGCAAAGGCCGGAATCGCACCCGCCGGCCTCTCTTCGGACGAAGTGTTTCTCAGGCGCGCCTATCTTGACACCATTGGCACATTGCCCACGGCGCAGGAGGCGGCGGCATTTCTCGCCAGTGCCGATCCGGCGCGGCGCGGCGCTCTAATCGATCAGCTTCTTGCGCGCAACGAGTTCCCCGTCTATTGGGCAATGAAGTGGAGCGATCTGCTGCGCATCAAGGCCGAGTTCCCCATCAATCTCTGGCCCACCGCCGCGCAGGAGTATTACAGCTGGCTATGCGAGTCGCTCAAGAAGAACAAACCCTACGATCAGTTCGCACGCGAGTTGCTGACCTCCAGCGGAAGCAACTTCCGCGTGGGCCCGGTGAACTTTTATCGAGCAGTGCAGAACCGCGAGCCGCAATCGCTGGCGCAGGCCGTAGCGCTGACTTTCATGGGCGTGCGCATGGAGAAGTGGCCTGCCGCACGCCGCGCCGAAATGGCAGTCTTCTACTCGCAGGTTGGGTACAAGCCGACCGGTGAATGGAAAGAAGAGATCGTCTTCTACGACCGGAGCAAGCCCCTGGCCACGGACAATGTCGTCTTCCCAGACGGGACGAAAACCCGCCTGCAAGCTGGCCGCGATCCGCGCACGGAGTTTGCCGATTGGCTGATTGCCCCGCGGAATCCCTACTTTACGCGCAACATCGCCAACCGCGTCTGGGCATGGCTCTACGGCCGGGGCATCATCGACGAACCCGACGACATTCGGCCCGACAATCCACCGCTCTATCCCGACCTTCTTGCCTACCTTGAAGGCGAACTCGTTTCCTCAAACTACGATCTCAAACATATCCATCGGCTGATTCTGAATTCGAACACTTATCAGCGCAGTTCCATTCCGCGCCGTGCGAAACCGGAAACGGCAAAGGCTTTTGATAGTTATCCGGTAAGGCGTCTTGACGCTGAAGTCCTGATCGATGCGCTCTGTCAGATCACCGGAACCAGTGAGCAGTATTCCAGCGCGGTGCCCGAGCCTTACACGATCATGCCCAATGGCGAGCGGGCCATTGCGCTGCCCGACGGCAGCATCTCCAGTCCCTTTCTCGAACTCTTCGGCCGCTCGCCGCGCACCTCCGGCATGGAGTCGGAGCGCAACAACCGCCCTACCGCGGCGCAGCGCCTGCACCTGCTGAACTCCAGCCAGATCGAGCGCAGAATCGAGCAGGGGCCGGCGTTGCAGGAGATCTTTCGCAAGCCGGACCCGCGCGTCCTGCTGACCAGCCTGTATCTGACCATCCTCTCCCGCTATCCGACGGAAGAAGAGGCGAAGACCGCCGCAGCTTACTTGCACGGCAGCGGATTGAACCGCAGCCAGGCAGCGGTCGATATTGCCTGGGCATTGATCAACAGTACCGAGTTCGTCTATCGCCATTGAGGCGCGTTCTTTCGACAGGAGATAAATGCCATGCGGGACAAGGACCGGAACGGAATCCTGAAGCTGCCGCTGTTTGCCGATCTGACCCGGCGCGATCTGCTTCGTATGGGAGCGATGGGAGCCGCCGGAATGGCGTTGGGCGATCTGTGGTTTCTGCCGGCCTTTGCCGCGCCGCCCAAGCCAGGGGCCAAAGCCAAATCGGTGATTCAGATCTGGATGTGGGGCGGTCCATCGCATCTGGATACCTTCGACCCCAAGCCGGAAGCGGGCAGCGACTATTCTGGCCCGCTCGATCATCCCATCGAGACCAACGTCAGCGGCATGCGCATCTGCGAGCTAATGCCCAATCTGGCCAAATGCGCTGAGAAGTACTCGATCATCCGCAGCATGACGCACGGAGTGAATGGCCATGAGACCGCTTCCTACGAAGTGCAGACGGGCCGCGCATCGGGAGGCCAGGATGCCTATCCATGCGTAGGCTCGGTGGTCTCTTACTTCAAAGGGGCCAACGCCGGCTACAAGGGGCTGATTCCACCCTACATCGTCCTAACCGAGCCGCAGGGACGATTCTCGGAAGAGGGCTTCCTCGGTATGCGCTACCGGCCCTTCGCCACCGGAGGCGATCCGGCGCAGACGCACTTCGCCGTCGAAGGCGTGGTGCTGCAAGGTGTCTCCGATCAGCGCCAGCAGAGCCGTCGCCAGTTGCTCCACAAACTCGACGCGCTCGATATGGCTTTGCGCGACGATCCTCGCTTGATCCCCTGGAAAGACAGCGAGCGCCAGGCCTATGAACTGATCCTCGGCGATGGAGGCAAGGTCTTCGATCTCTCCCAGGAAAAGGACGAGATGCGCGAGCGCTATGGAAGGAACACTTTCGGGCAGTCGTGCCTGTCGGCTCGACGCCTGGTGGAGCGCGGCGTCCCCTACATCACCATCAACTATCAAGGAGGATGGGACACGCACAAGGAGAACTTTCAGACCATGCGTCGCCGCGTACCCGAGATGGACAAGGCGATGGCGGCCCTCATGCTGGATCTGAGCGATCGCGGGCTGCTCGACAGCACGATTGTCTGGTGGAGCGGCGAGTTTGGACGAACGCCCAAGGTGCAGTGGGAGGCGCCTTGGAACGGAGGCCGCGGTCACTGGGGACAGGTCTTTTCGGCCATGATCGCGGGCGGAGGGTTCGCCGGCGGTCATGTGATCGGCTCCTCGGATGCGCGCGGCGAAGAGGTAAAGGAACGGCCGGTCTATCCCATGGACCTGATTTCAAGCATCTACACGCAACTAGGAATCGATCTCCACGCCAGTCTTCCCCATCCTCTGGGCCAACCCGTCTTTGTCGGCGCAAGCAAGGAAGAAAGCATCAAGACCGCGGGAATGCTGCGCGAAATCATGGGAGCGCGCGCATGATCAGGCGTGCGCGGGGTGTTTTTCTTCTGCTGGCGATGGCTGCCGGAGTGGCCTGCGCGCAGCAGAATGCGCCACATGCCGCATTTGTCTATCCCGCGGGAGGCAGGCTCGGAACCACCTTTGAGGTCACCGTCGGCGGCCAGAATCTGGAGGGAGCCAAGCAGGCTTTCTTCTTTGGAGACGGCGTGAAAGCAGAGGTCGTTGGATTCTCCAAGCCTCTTCCGCAGAAGGAACTCGACGATCTGCGCGCCCAGTTGAAGGACCTGGAGCAAAGCCACTCCAACGCTCCTGCCGCTCAAAAAGCCGTGCCAAAGCCGCAACTGGCGCCAACGCCCGGCGGCGCTGCCGTTCCGGGCAAGGACGCGCAAACCGCTGCGCCAGTGCCACCTCGCCCCACCACGCCGTGGACGCCGGAGGACAAAAAGCTGGCCGCGGATTTGCACAAGCAAATCGATGCGACCATGCGCATGAGGCAGGCGCCGGCGCTTTCACAGTCGGTTCAATTGCGTGTAACCGTGGACGCAAGCGCCGCCTTCGGCAATCATGAGTTGCGCCTCCTCACTAATCAGGGATTGACCAATCCGCTCAACTTCTTTGTCAATCGGCTGCCTGAGAGCACGCTGCCCTTTCAGCATGTTCCGCTTCCGCTCGCAGCAGGCGGAGGCTTGCCTTTCTCCGCACAGGCACATGCCGAAGCATCCCAAGCACCGGTGGGGATTGTGCTGCCCGCGATTCTGAATGGCCAGATGATGCCTGGAAGCGTGGACAGCTATCGCTTTCATGCGAAAAAGGGACAGAGAATCGTCATTGCCGCCAGGACGCGCGCGTTGATCCCGTTCATGTCCGATGCCGTGCCGGGGTGGTTCCAGGCAGTTCTCACTTTCACCGATTCGAAGGGCAAAGAACTAGCCTCCGCCGATCACTTCCGTTTCAACCAGGAGCCCGTGCTCGAAGCGGAGATCGCCGAGGAGGGAGAGTACATCGTCTCCGTGCGCGACGTCTTGAGCCGCGGCCGCGAAGACTTTGTTTATCGCATCGCGATTGGCGAGATTCCGTTTGTGACCGGCATTTTCCCCATGGGTGGCAAGTCCGGCGCGCACACGCGGATTGAAGCAGAGGGATGGAACCTGGGCTCAACAAGACTCACCGCCTCGTTGGCCGAACCCGGAATGCACGAGTTTTCCTCTGGAGACAAGGATTGGATGGGCGCAAATTCGATGGAGTTTTCCGTTGACCAGTTGCCGGAGACAATCCTGAAGCAGCCGTCCACCAGCACCGCCAACGCCCGCCGCATCAAGCTTCCGCAGATCGTCAACGGGCGCATCGACCACCCCGGCGAAGTGCATTTCTTCCGCATTGATGGCAAGGCCGGAGAAGAGATCGTCGCCGAGGTCGAGGCGCGCCGGCTGGGATCGCCGCTTGACTCCGCACTCACTTTGACGGACGCCCACGGCAAGCAACTCGCCTTCAACGACGATTTCGAAGACAAAAGCGCGGCGATTCTGACCCATCAGGCCGATTCGCGCCTTATCTATCGCTTTCCCGCGAAAGGCGTCTACTACCTGCAACTGGCCGACACCGAACAGAGCGGCGGATCAGACTTCACCTACCGTCTGCGCATCGGTCATCCGCGCCCGGACTTCGAATTGCGGGTTGCGCCCTCCAGCATCAACCTGCGCCCCGGCCGAAGCATTCCCGTCACCGTCCAACTCAATCGGCTGGATGGCTTCAATGGTGCCGTCACCTTGCGCATCAAGGACGGACCGCCCGGACTGGTGCTCGGCGGAGGAACGATTCCCGCAGGAGCCGATACCGTGCGTATCAGCCTGACCGCTCCGCCAGAAGCGACCGCCGCGCCGCATCGGCTTCTGCTCGAAGCAGAGGCCCAGATTGACGGGCGAACCGTTCGCCATACCGGTGTTCCCGCGGAGGACATGATGCAGGCCTTTGCCTGGCGTCGCCTGATTCCCGCCCAGCAATCGATGCTGTGGGTCTTCGGCAACGAACGGCGCAAGCCTATCTGGAGCGCCACGGAGAGTCGCTTGCGTATTCCGGTTGGGGGAACGGCCCTGCTGCGTCTCGCAGTGCCGCCAGGTCAGGCAGGAAATCGGATACTGTTTACGCTCAGCGACCCTCCGGAGGGGATAGCCGTTGCAGAAGTGAACCTGACAGGCGGCTTTCTCCAGGCTCGCTTCAGCGCAGATTCCAAAGTCAAGCCGGGGCTAGCCGGAAATCTGATTGTCGACGCGTCGGCGTTCAAGCCGAGCAGCGACGCAGATCCGCAATCGAAGAGCAAGCATCCCATGTCGCTCGGAATTCTCCCTGCAATCCCGTTTGAAGTCGTGCAACGCTAGTCTCCCGTCTCCTAAGCTTGTCCCGTAACCCTCGTCATCAATAAAGATGCGTTTGCCCTGACCGGCTGGCTCGCCCGAGCCTTGCGTTTACAGCACGGACGGCGTGGAACGCAGCGCCCGAATCCGCTCGATGGCGCTCTTCACCACCGGCCGGTCCAGCTCCGGATGCAAACCCCTTGCTATCAGCGACTCCACTAGATCGGCAACCGGCAGGCCTCGGAAATCGGCTTCGCGGCGAATCTCGTCTGTGATTTCAATCGTGATCTGCATTGGCAGAGTGCTCCCCCCTCTGAGGTTTATCGGCGGGACGATGCGGAACAACAGCGTCGCGGGCAGAATTCGGCTCCACTGTACTAAGCCAGAAGAATTCCGCAGCAGATGCACTCACCGCTTGCCCTGGTGCGGGCGGAACGATAGGCTGATTGCATGTATGAAGATTTCCATGTAACCGACCGTTGGAGCGGCGAAGACTTGGCCTGCCGCTGGAAAGGGACGCTGGTCGCCATCGCCACCCGCCACGCCGACGCCGTCGATGTCCGCTTCGACGTGAACGGCCGCCCCATGTGGATCGCCCTGCCGCTCACCGCCTGGGTAGAGCAGAAGCAGCGCACCGGCAAGGTGATCACCGACCAACTCGCCGCCCAGATCGCAGGCCGCTACCTTAAACAGTTGATCGAAGAAGGCTACGACTCCCGTCGCGAGGTCTACACCATGACCGTCGCCGAAGTGCTCGAGCACCTGGACGCCGTGGTCGCAGAGGCCAAAGAACTGGGTGGGATACCGACGTTGCCGATACTGGCGTAAAGGGCAGCGCTCACTTGCCCTGCTTCATTCGTGGCGCAGCGCCTCCATTGGCTCGACGCCGGCTGCCCGCCGCGCCGGAATCCAGCTCGCCGCCAGCGCCACAGTCAGCAACACCAGTACACCAGCCGACAATGTGAGCGGGTCGTACGGGCCGATGCCGTAGAGCATCGATTTGACCAGCCGCGTCAGCAGCAGCGCCGCAGCCACTCCCACAACGATTCCTGCAGCGGCCAGCCATGTGCTCTCGCGCAGAATCATGCCCCGCACCTGCGCCGGTTGCGCGCCCAGGGCAAGGCGGATGCCGATCTCATTTCTGCGATTGGCCACCGAATACGCCATGATGCCGTAGATGCCCACGCAAGCCAGCGCCAGCGCCAGCACGCCAAAGCCCGCCGTCAGCGCAGCAAAGGTGCGCTCAATCTGCATGGTGGCGTCGATCTGCTCGCGCTGAGTGCGCACGTCGATCAGGGGCAAGTCGCGGTCGACCGACTGCACCACCTGGCGCAGCGACGGCAGCAGCGCCGCGGGCGCGAGCCTGGTTCGCAACTGATATGTCATGCCGCCAACCCGCTTCTGCTGCACGTAGGGCAGAAAGTACTGTGGAGGTGGCTCGTCACGCAGGTCAGCGTAGCGCGTGTCGGCGCAGATGCCCACGATCTGCACCCAATCGCTCTTGGCACCCCCATCCACCTTGAATCTCTTGCCCAGCGGATTCACATTATTGGAAAAATGCGCGCGTGCGAGGCTTTGGTTGATCACCGCCACCTTGGGAGAGGTAGTCGTATCCTGTGGTCCAAAGGCGCGGCCGGCAACGATGGGAATCGCCAGGGTCCGAAAGAAATCGTTGCCGACCACATTGAGGTCTTCGGCTGGCCGCTTGCTCTTGTCGGGGTCCTCGCCTTCAAGAATGAAATTGGCGTTCGACATGTTGTGTGCAATGTAGGCCAGCGATCCGGGTGCGACATGCTCCACGCCGGGCAAGGCGGCGAACCGCTGTTCCAGCTGCGCGTGCAACTGCACATCCTTGCCTGCCGGATAGCGTGCGACCGGGGGATTGATTTCAAACAGCAGCAAGTTGTCCGCGTTGAAACCGACATCGACCGAGTTGAGGGCAATGAGGGTGCGCAGAAAGAGCCCCGCACCCACTACAAGTAGTGTCGAGAGGGCGATCTGGAAAGATACGATTGCTTTTCCTCCCAGTCCCTTGCGACGTCGGGTCGCGGTTTGGGCTGTCTCCTTCAGACTGCTGCTCACCTCGGCGCGGGCCGCCATCCAGGCCGGGGCAAGCCCGAAGAGAATACCGGTTAAAAGCGTAACAGCGGCAGTAAAGGCGAAGACGCCCCAATCGAACGGCGTGCTGAAATCGGTGCGTTCCCACGCGTTGGTCAGCAGTTTCGGAATCGCGTTGCGGCCAAGGTAACCGAGCAGCAACCCGCCCAGGCCGCCCAACGCGGCGAGCAGCAGGCTCTCGGTGAGCAACTGGCGCAGAATGCGTGCGCGTCCCGCGCCCAATGCCAGCCGCACGCTCATCTCCCGCTGCCGCACGGCGCCCCGCGCCAGCAACAGGTTGGCAATGTTGGCGCAGGCCAGCAGCAGCACGAAACCGGTGAGCGCCATCAACACATAGACCGGCTTCCGGAACATCTGGTCGGCATAGTGCAGACCGCGCGCGCCTTCCGCGAGTTCGAGGCGCGGCATGGTCTCGCCCGCATTCACGGTCATGGTGTTGCGCACTGCAGCCTGCAGTTCGACGTCGAGCGCAGCCTGGGCCTGCGAGACCGGCATATCCGGCCTGGTCCGGCCCATCACGTTCACCCACCACAAATCCGTATCGGAGAGCAGCGCTCCTTGCGGGCCCTTCGGAGAGACCAGCGGCTGCATACTCAAGGGGATAAAAACATCGGACGCTTGCTGCACATTCTTGGCGCCGGTAAAGTCCCGTGGATTTACGCCCACGATCGTCATCACCGCCTGGTTGAGCGTGATAGTTTGACCCAGAACCGTTGGCGAGCGGCCAAATTCCCGCTGCCACATGCCGTCGCTGATCACCGCAACCGTGCCAGAGCCGGGTACAGCATCGTCGGAGGGCAGGATTTCGCGTCCCAACTGCGGCCGCACTTCCATCCCCGCGTAGAAGTTGCCTGAAACCATCGCCACGGTCACCCGCTGCGCATTCCCGCGAACCGTTGCATTCATGCCGTCTTCTTTGAACGCGAAGAGGTCTTGCAGAACATGATTATGCGCGCGCAACTGCAGGTACGCGGGATAGGAAAAGACAGAACTCGTCGTGCCTCTCTGCGGCGTCGAGTCAAAGTCGCCCCACATGGCGTGCACGGCCTCTTTCCCGTCGCCATTCCAGCGCAGCATACGCAGTTGCTCGGGATGGGGCACATTCAACTGGTCGTAGAGCAGGCTCTTGGCGACGGAAAAGATGGTTGTATTCGCGCCGATGGCCAGCGCCAGGGACAGCGCGGCAATCGCCGTGAACCCAGGGCTTTTGCGCAGAATGCGGACGCCGTAGCGCAGATCGGCCCGGAGTTCATCCCACCAGCGCAACCCCAGCGAGGCGCGCATGCCCTCCTTATGGACCAGCGCCGGCCCGAGCGCAATGCGGGCCCGCCGCGCCGCTTCTGCAGGTGCGTGACCGGCGCGGATCAGGTCGGCGGTCAGGGCTTCCAGGTGGCAAGCCAGCTCGGCCTCCATCTCCGCTTCCAAGCGGTCGCGCTGAGTCATGGCCCGCAGCCATGATCGCGGCTGCGCGAAGATACGGAGGATGACGGAACGCAAACTCATGCTTTTCTCCTGGCCCTGGAACTGTCTGCTCGATTACTCATGGCGTAATGCTTCCATCGGCTGTACGCCGGCCGCCCGCCGCGCGGGAATCCAACTGGCCGCCAGGGCCACCGTGAGCAACAGCAGCACGCCAGCCGTCAAGGTAAGCGGGTCGTATGGGCCGATGCCGTAGAGCATGACCTTCACCAACCGCGTCAACGCCAGTGCCGCAGCCACTCCCACAACGATTCCGCCAACGGCCAGCCACGTGCTTTCCCGCAGGATCATGCCCCGCACCTGTCCCGGTAGCGCACCCAGTGCCAAGCGGATGCCAATCTCGTTTCTGCGATTCGCCACCGAGTACGCCATGATGCCGTAGATGCCCACGCAGGCCAGCGCCAGCGCCAGCACGCCGAAGCCCGCCGTCAGCGCGGCGAGGAGGCGCTCCACACCCATGGTCTGGTTGATTTGCTCTTGCTGGGTGCGCACCTCGGTCAGAGGCAGGTCGGGGTCGATCTGCGCCACCGCCCGGCGAAGCGCGGGCGTGATCGCCGCCGCCTTCATGGAAGTACGGATCGCATAGGTCAGCCCGCCTGCCCCCTTCTGCTGCACATAGGGGACGAAGAACTGTGGCGGCGGCTCCTCGCGCAGAGTCTGATAGCGCGTGTCGGCGCAGATGCCCACCACCTCGATCCACTCCTCGATCCACCCCTTCTTCGTCGGATCGCCCCTGGTAAAGTGCTTGCCGATGGGGTTGCCATGCGGGAAGCGCGTCCGCGCCAGACTCTGGTTGATCACCGCAACCTTCACCGATGTTGCCGTATCCTGTGGGCCAAAGCTGCGCCCGGCCACTATCGGAATGCCCATCGTCTGAAAGAAGTTGTTGCCCACAGTGTTGTCGCGCTCACCCTTCGCTTTATCCGCGTCGGCTATCTCATATTCGGTCACGAAGGTGCTCGAACGCGAGTTGTTGGCGAGCAACACCTCGTTGGTAGGCGCCACCGCTTCCACCCCCGGCACGGCGGCGAAAGCCTGCTCGATGCGCTGGTGAAGCTGGATGTCCTTGCCTGCGGGATAGCGCCGCCCTGGCGGATCGATCGACGCCAGCAACAAGTGGTTAGTATTGAAGCCGGCGTCGATCCGGTTGAGCCCCATGACTGTGCGCAAGAAGAGCCCCGCACAAATGACCAGCAGCGTAGAAAGCGCAATTTGGAAGCCGACCAGCGCCTTGCCGCCCAAACCCTTGCGCCGCCGGGTGGTGGTTTGCGCGCTCTCTTTCAGGCTGCTGCCGACTTCGGCGCGAGCCGCGCTCCATGCCGGAGCCAAGCCAAAGAGCAGCCCCGTGGCCAGCGTCACCCCCGCCGCAAAGGCAAAAACACCCCAGTCAAAATGAACATCGACGGTGAGCGGCTCCCAACTGGGAGTCATCAACCAGAAGAGCGCGTTGCGTCCCAGGAAGGACAACACAACGCCTCCCGCGCCGCCGAGCCCGGCCAGCAACAGACTCTCGGTCAGCATCTGCCGCAGAACCCGCCCGCGTCCCGCGCCCAGCGCCAAACGCACGCTCATCTCCCTTTGCCGGTGCGCTCCCCGCGCCAGCAACAGATTGGCGATATTGGCGCAGGCCAACAGCAACACCAGCCCCACCAGCACCCACAGAACGCCTACCGGCTGCTTGATGCCGTCCTCTTGGCGCAATCCGCGGCTACCATCGGTCAGCACCATGCGGGGAAGCGTTTCGGTGGCTTTCATGGTCATGGTTGCGCGCACTGCCGCTGCCAGTTCCACGTTCAGCGCCGCCCGCGCCGCGCTTTCTTCCACACCCGGCTTCAGGCGGCCCATCACCTCCACCCACCACATATTTTCGTCAGCCAGCAACGTGGGGCCATTTCCGTTATGGGGGTCGATCACGGGCTGCAAGCTGAGCGGTGCAAAGACTTCAGGCGACGACTGCACGCTCTGCGCACCGGTGAATCCCCGCGGGGCCACACCCACAATCGTCAGCATGGCGCCATTCAGCTTGATGGTCTGCCCCAGCGCGGCCGGCGAACGGGCAAACTCCTTGGTCCACAGCGCGTCGCTGATGACGGCGGCCGGCGCGGCACTTGGCGCGTCGTCCGTGGGCTGAATCGTCCGGCCCAGTTGCGGCTGGACCCCGAGCACGGCAAAGAGGTTGCCGGAAACCAGCTCCACCTGCGCAGGGTGAGCATTGCCGCGCACGGTCGCTGTAAAGCCGAAATTCTTGAAGGCCATGAGACCGGAGAGCGCGGTGTCGCGCGCCTGAAGCTGGCGAAAGACAGGGTAGGCGAAGCACTCGCTCTTCATTCCTGCGTCGTTGGCGTTGAACGAACTCCAATAACTATGCACCGCGACCTTGTCGTCGCCGTTCCAGCCCAGCAGCCGCAACTGCTCAGGGTGCGCCACGCCCAGCCGGTCATAGAGAAACTGCTTGGCCACGGAGAAAATCGTGGTGTTGGCGCCGATGGCCAGGGTGAGCGAGGCAACGGCGACTGCGGTGAAGCCGGGACTCTTCACAAGCATCCGCACGCCGTAGCGCAGGTCGGCCCGGAGCTCGTCCCACCAATGCAGGCCGAGAGAGGAGCGCATTCCCTCCTTGTGCAGGAGTAGGGGGCCAAGAGTGATGCGGGCCTGGCGAGCGGCCTCGGCGGGAGTTTGGCCGGCACGGACCAGGTCGGCGGTCAGGGCTTCAAGATGGCAGGCCAACTCGGCCTCCATCTCGGCTTCCAGACGGTCGCGGCGAAGGACTGCCCGGAACCAGGAGCGCGGCTGGGCAAGCAGGCGGGCGAACATTGGACCGAGCTTCATGCTTCCTCCAGCGTGGCGCTGAGGATCACGCCCATGATTCCCGCCATGCGGCGCCACTTCTCGGTTTCGGCTTCCAGGCGGTCGCGGCCGGCCGCGGTCAGCCGGTAGTACTTGGCGCGGCGGTTGTTCTCGCTCTCGCCCCACTCGCTGTCGATGGCGCCCTGGTGCTCCAGCCGGTAAAGTGCCGGATAGAGCGATCCCTGCTGGATCACCAGTTCTTCGCCGGAAATCTGCTGAATGCGCAACAGTACCCCGTACCCATGCAGCGGCCCCAGTGAGACCGCCTTCAGAATCAGCAGATCCAGAGTCCCCTGGAGCAGGTCTGTCTGCCGATCGGACTTTTCATACGTCATTGCTCTCTCCTTGACGTTCTAGGAGAGAATAACGTCTCTCTCCTAGAACGTCAAGGAGAGAGGTTGCGTTGAAGATTCAGTGACGTACGGCACCAGCCAACGCCTCCGCTTCCGTGTCACAATGTGAACTCTTTTAATTCCCTTATTTTTTTGCGCGGAAGGAGTTCTGTTCATGGCAGTTCTTTCGACGGCGGATATGCTTCGCACGCTGACGTCCGGACGGCAGGCGCACCTGAATCTGCCGGTGGCGCAATTGGTTGAAACGGCCCTGTTGCGCGGCGAGGCGCAGCTGGCGGCCAATGGCGCACTGGCGGCGACCACCGGGGCACGGACCGGACGAAGTCCCAAAGACAAGTTCATCGTGGACGACGCGGTGACCCACGAGCTGGTGGACTGGGGTCGCGTCAACCTGGCCTTTGCGCCGGAGCATTTCGAGGCCCTGCTGAAGCGCGTGCTGGAGCACCTGCGCGACCGTGAGCTATTTGTCGAGGATCTCTACTGCGGCGCCGACCCTGCTTTCAGAATGCCGATCCGTGTCATTTCCGAATACGCCTGGCAGGCCTTGTTTGCGCACCAGCTCTTTGTCCGCCCGGAAGAGTCCGAACTCTCCCGGCATACGCCGGAATTTACCGTGATTGCGGCGCCCGGCTTCGAGGCTGATCCGGAGCGCGACAAAACCCACTCCGGAGCTTTCATCCTGGTGAATTTCACGCGCCGGATGGTGCTCATCGGCGGCACCAAATACGCTGGCGAGATCAAAAAGTCTGTTTTCGGCGCGATGAATTTTCTGGTTCCGCGGCGCGACGTGCTGCCCATGCACTGCTCAGCCAACGTGGGCGCCGATGGGACCACCGCCCTCTTCTTCGGCCTCTCCGGCACCGGGAAGACCACCCTCTCCGCCGACCCTGCGCGCCGTCTGATCGGCGACGACGAGCACGGTTGGAGCGCGGCGGGCATCTTCAACTTCGAAGGTGGCTGCTATGCGAAATGCATTGACCTGACGGAGGAACGCGAACCAGAGATTTACCGTGCCATCCGCTTCGGCTCGGTACTGGAGAATGTGGCCCTCGATCCGGCAACCAGGGAGCCCGACTACACCGACGGCCGGCTCACGGAAAATACCCGCGTCGCCTATCCCATCGACTTTATCGAAAATTCAGTTGTTCCCGGCGTTGGTCCTCATCCGCGCAACGTGCTGTTTCTTGCTGCTGATGCCTTCGGCGTTCTGCCGCCCATCGCGCGCCTCACCCCCGAGCAGGCCATGTACCACTTCCTTTCCGGCTACACGGCCAAACTGGCCGGAACCGAGGCAGGCATGGGCCGGGACCCCGTGCCCGAGTTCTCCGCCTGCTTCGGCGCGCCGTTCCTGCCCTTGGCCCCGCGCGTTTATGCCGAGATGCTCGGCGCGCGGCTCAAGCAGCATAAGACCGCCTGCTGGCTGGTCAATACCGGCTGGAGCGGCGGAAAATTTGGCGTGGGAAAACGCATGAGCCTCAAAATCACCCGCGCCCTGGTGAACGCCGCCCTCGATGGCAGCCTGGATGCAGTCGAGTTCGCAACCGAACCAGCCTTCGGCTTGCACATTCCGGTGACTTGTTCCGAGGTTCCCGCGGAGATTCTCAACCCGCGCAACTCCTGGACCGACAAGGAAGCCTACGACCGCCAGGCTGCCGAACTGGCCGCACGTTTTGAGACCAACTTTCAGAAATTCGGCGTATCTGCAAGCATTCGGGCTGCCGGGCCGGTCGCCGGAACGCGGTAACCCTGGTTTTGCCCTTGTATCCATCTGCGAGTTGGTGCAATTCAATCGCGGGCCGGCACTCCAAACCAGCTCTGCAGCTTGCCATGGATCTCTACAAGCGCTGCTCGGCGGCAGAGTCGGATGCACTGCTGACCGATGCCTACAAGGGTCGCATCGACGCGCACGCCGCATGGGCAAGGTGGTCGAACGCAGAAGTGCCCCAGTTCCGGGAATCCGGAGCTGGGGCACTTTGGTTTTGAACAGCAACATGTGGGTTCAGAATGGACAACTGCGGGACTAGAACTCCGCCCGCACTGAAACCTGTCCGGTTCGCGCTCCGCCGAAGTCCGACCCGATGGACTTGGAGACGAGGCCGAAGCTCTTAGAACTGAGGTCCATGTTGGGATCGCTCAGGTTGGTGTGATTGAGCACGTTGGTAAAGGTCCCTTCCGTCTTGACCTTGAAGCGCTCGGTGATGGAGAAGGTTTTGCTGAGGCCGGCCGAGAGGTTGACGAGCCCGGGGCCCTGGACGGAGCCAACCTGGCTGTTGCCAAAGCGGCCGATGGGCAACGGAGAGTGACCGTTGGCGACGAGGGTTCCATCGGCCTTCGGCGTGTAGCCCGAGCCGGTGGTGCAGGGGTTGCCGACTGTCCAGGTGGAATCGCCCGGGCAGGCAAAGGCTGCGGTATTGGTCCATTTGAAGCGGTTCTTGCCGGCGGGGTTGACGCTGACGCCGCTCAACTGATCCGGGTGCTGGCTGCGATGGCCACCGTCGAAGCTACCGGTGCCGTTGCCGTAGGAGCCGTCGAGGCCCGAGCCGGTGCCGGAGGGATCGCCCTGGCCATCGGGGAAGTAAGGAGTTTCATAGGGACCGGTTTGGACGGTGAAGATGGAAGACAAGCGCCATCCGCCTGCGATCAGGTCGGTGAGACGCGATATATTGCTCCCCAGCAGTTTGCCGCGGCCGAAGGGCAGGTCGTAAAGGGCTGTGGTATTCCAGCGCAGTTTGCGGGTTCCGTAGACATTGCCGAAGTCCGCGTGGCGATCCAGGATCGAGGTCGCGCGTCCTCCGCCGCCTTCACCGCCGAAACTAGTGCCAGAAGGACCCTGGTCGTCGGCCAGAGCCTTGGCCCAGGTGACGCCGGAGTGGTATTCGAGACCCTGTTGCAGACGGTGGCTGGCTTCAACCTGGAGGGAGTTGTAGCTGGCGTTGGCGCCGGTGGCGCGGGTGTTGATGCGGCCCCAGTTGGGAAAGAGACGGTTGGCGATGGGCGCGTTGAAGGCCGAGACGGTAGAGGAGTAAGGCAGGGTGTTCTCATCGGGCGCCCAGACCAGTTGATGGGTCTCGGAGCCGATGTAGGAGACGCGTGCCGCATAGCCGGAGCCGAAGTCGTGGTCGACGCTGAGAGACCATTGCTCGGTGTAGGGATCTTTCCAATTGACGCTGTTGGCGGTACCGAAGTAGTCCTGGCCGTAAGTGCCCACGCCGGCAGCGCCGCCCGCGCCGGCATAGATGGCCGGCCACTGGTAGCCGATGGCATGCGTCTCAGAGTTGTAGGTGTTCGTGAACTGCTGGGTTTGCGCCTGCGCGGTACCGGTGAGCGAGTAGAAGTTGGTGCCGAGCAGGTTGATGTTGTAGAGGCCCACGCCTCCGCGAATCGCCCAGGTGTCGTTGGCAAACGGGCGATAGGCGAAGCCGAGGCGCGGCATGAAGCGCTTGTGGGGGAACTTCTTCAGGCCCGAGGGGTAGCCGGCGGCATCGTTGCCCACGACCTGCATGCAAGGTGCGCCGTTGATCGTGGAGGTGTTGGTGGCGTTCACACCATCGGGATCGCAAGCATTGGCGGCGGCCAGGAAGGGCGCTGCCAGTAGCGATTGCTTGCCGGTTGGGTAGATGACGCGGCCCGAGCGGGCCACGGTGGGATCGAAGTTAGCGATGTCGCCGGATTTGTCGTTGTAGCCGGGGTGCAGCTCGTAGCGGACGCCGTAGGAAAGCGTGAGGCGGGGGGTAACGCGCCATTCGTCCTGGCCAAAGAAGTGATAGTGGGTCGAAACGCCGTCATTATCTTGCTTCACCACGTCGTAGAAGGTCTGGTAAGGCGCGCCGAGCAGGAAGTCGGCAAAATCCACGCCGGTAAAATAGCCGGCGCTGCCCTTGGTGTTGAACTGGTAGGTGCCGTAATTGTCAGAGCCGTTGAAACCGAGCGGCGTGATGGCTTCGAGAGTTTGAATATCGCCGCCGAACTTGAAGGTGTGGTTGCCCTTCATCCAGATCAGAGTGTCGTTGTACTCGTAGGTATTGGACTTGCTCAAGCTGGTGAGTCGGTCGGCGGTCAGGCTCTTAATGTTGTGGAAGTCCATCTCAGGAATGCCGTTGTAGAAAAGATTCTGCAATCCCTGCCAGCCCTGCGCTGTGGTCCACGCGTTGCCGTTGAAGCTGTCGCTATTGCCTGAGGTGTAGCGGGTGAATCCGAAACCCCCCTCGTTGATGAGGTTGGGCTTGAGAATCCAGTTGGTATCGACCTTCAAAGCGCGATTCTGGCTGGTTTTGAGCGAGGAGGGAACCAGGAGCTGTTCCGGACTGCTGACGGGGAAGTTCTTCCAGGTGAACTTGCCCCAGAGGAGGAACTTCTGGTTGGCGCCGAAGTACTGGTCGCCGCGTACGTCGAACTGGTTGGAGTGGCCGCTGGCGTCCACGTTAGCCTGATAGTTGGCCACACCGTTATCGGTGTAGGATGTTGGATCGCCGATGTTGGGATCGGGATAGAACTGTTTGAGGGTACTTAGTGCAATGGTGCTCAGGGGCGAGGTGATCTTGGTGCCGTAACTGCCGCCGGTGAAAGGGTCGGTGAGGCCGGTAAAGCCGTCGGCGTTGTACTTGGTGAAGTCGCCCTCTTTCATCAGCGTGCTGGGAACGACCTCGGAGATGGTGGACTGGGCCGGATGGCGCCAGCCTTCATAGGCTCCGAAGAAGAAGCTTTTGTTGTGGCCGTTGTAGAGATGGGGAATGACCACCGGGCCGCCGGCGCTGCCGCCAAAGGTGTTTCCGGTGACGCTGGGCTTGATCTTGGTTGTCGGGTAGGTGTAGGCAATGGCGTCCATGGCGGAGTTCTGGTAGTACCAGAAGCCGGTGCCGTGCAGGGTGTTGCTGCCGCCCTTGGTGGTGACCACGACCTGGGCCGGGTTGCCGAATTCGGCATTGGCCATCACGCCGTCGGCGCGGATTTCAGAGATGGATTCGGTGGAGGGGAAGCCGTCGCCGATGAAGTTGCCGCCGGTGGCGCTTTTCAGGGTGACGCCGTCGATGGTGACGTCGACCATGTAGGGCAACGCACCTTGGAGAGAAACGCCGGAGGCGTCGTCCTGCATGCCGGGGAGGGTTCCCAAAATTCCGGCGGCGCTGGTGCCGCTGAAACTGGCGCGAGTGTTGACGGGCAGGTTGTTGGCGTCGTCGGTGGTGAAGGTGCCGCTGATGGTGGGCGAGTCGGTTTCGATGGAGCTGACCGAATCACCGGTGACGCGGATTTCCTGCTGGACGGCGCCGATGTTCAGGGTAACGTCCACGCGGAGTTCCTGGCGGACGGTCAGGCCGACGCCGGAAGCGGTCCACTTCTCGAAATTGGGAGCGGCAACGTCAATGGAGTAGTGCCCGGCCTTAACATCGAGGAAGCGGTAATCGCCAACGCTATTGGACTTGACGACGCGGGTGGCGCCCTCGTCCGTATTGGTGAGCGTCACCGTCGCGCTGGGGACCACAGCGCCAGCTGTGTCCTTGATGGAGCCGACGATGGCTCCCTGCGTGGATTGCGCGCGGGCTTGTGAAACGGCAAGCACGAGCATCAGCAACAGGCTGAGGATCGTGATTGGCCTCTTCAGCATGAGATGCCAGAAGGAATAGTTGGTACCGTACATGGATTACTGCCTCCAAAGAAAGCTGTATGGGTAGGGTGAAGTCAAGCCGCTCAGGCAAAGTGAGAACGAGGTATCTCTCGCTTGCATTCGGACAGGTAACCGGTGGGGTATAAGGTTCAACAAAAAACGAGCCTGATGCCGAAGAGTCCAAGAGGACGCCTCTGCTCGCATAGATTCAGGCTATTCGGCATAAGTTAAAGGCCGTTGAATGTAAGCCGCGTAGCGTGTGGAAATGAGGGCTTAACGACGATAGAAGTGTGAATTTTTCAAGAATTGATCGAACTGGTTATTCAGCCTCAGGGGGGGACCTGGTTCTTGTCGATCCAGACGGGCCAACATCGCTACGCGCATATCACCGTGCTGCACAGAGCCGGGACAAGCTGAGGACGCATCTGCTGACCAACGTGCAACCAGCGCTCGATTCGCCCTGGATCCTGGACAGCATCACCACCATCAAGACACTATTCGGCAAGCAGACTGGATGATCTATCTTCACCAGACGAAGAATGGGAGTGGTCGGTATATTCGTCTTAAAATAATCTGGCCATGGCTGCTTTGGGTAGTTCGGTGTGGCACTGGAGAGGGCCGGAATGAGGGCGTTATCTGGCATTTCCTCCGTCATACCTTTGCCAGTTGGCTCATTATGCACAGTGTAAACTTGAGAACAGGTGCAATTGCTGATGGGGCACAAGTCCATCTCGATGGCGGTGCGCTATGCTCATCTAGCGACACATCACAAGATCGCGGCGGTGGAGTTGATTGTTCGACCATGGACAAAATATGTTCGAACCAGAGGACGCGAGTCTTTAGATCCGTAAGTTACTACATCTAAACAGTTTGCACAAACGTGGGCGAGTAGCTCAACTGGATAGAGCACCGGCCTTCTAAGCCGGGGGTTGCAGGTTCAAACCCTGCCTCGCCTACCATGTGTCTGGCAATCTTCTGAATTTTCAAGGAGATTGTCAAGTGTCTACCCTTGGAAGTTCTTTTAGAGCACCGGCTGAAATGCCCAAAAAGGGGCTTTTGGCCGTGTTTGCGGCGGTTCTGACCTGGCTCCTCTGGCCAGTGATCGGATGCCGTCACCCTCACACAACCCTGCCTTTCAACGATCAGCAAACCTGCCTGGATTGCGGATCGACCCGCCCGTACCTCTTCCACACCGATTTTGAGCACGCCGACGCCGGTATTTTTATCGGCAAATGGCGGAAGCCTGTCTGCCCCCAGTCCGCCCATCAAGTGGCCGCGAACTCCGTTGCCTTGTCTCTCAAGGCGGTGCTCTAGTGGCCGGCCAAGCGTGCATCACCATCAAGGTTGACATCGGTGAGGCGGCCCGCCGGGTGCTCATTTCGCACTATCGGCAACGCAAAGCGGAGCTTGATGAAATCTCCGCCGCCGTCTCCAAGGCCCAGTGGGCGCTCGATGAATTCATGCACCAATGCGGGTTGCCGGATGAAGTCAAGCTCGTTCCGGCAAGCCAAGAATCGGCGGTGCGGGAATGAAACTCGGACACAGCCGCTCAACCCTTGGCGCGAATCCCCTGCACGGAAACCTGTTCAACCCCAACGAGACGCCGCAACTCTTCTGTGACGCACCGGCACAGGACGGGCAACGCCTCATCTCACAGCAAGCCCAGGTCGAGGCCGTCATGGCCGATGGCTTCTGGCGCACCCTGCCCAACATCTGCACCGAACTCCGCCGCCGTCACCCTGGCAGCAAGCACGGGGAGGCGTCTATCAGCGCGCGGTTGCGGGATATGCGCCGTCGCGGATGGACGGTTGAACGCGAACGCACACGCCCAGGTAGCGGCCTCTATCAGTACCGCGCCGTCAAGATCGAGGCGGCCACATGCTAATGGTCTCCGAATCTCCGCGCGTGATCCGCACCCAAGACACATTCATCCGCACTTTCACCGGCAAGAAATTCTGGCCGCTCGATCCAACGCCAGAAGAGGTGGACATTGAAGACATTGCCCACGCTCTCTCTCTTGTCTGCCGGTTCACGGGGCACACTTACTGCTTTTACAGCGTGGCCGATCACAGCTTGCGCGTGAGCAAGCTGGCAGAGCAGTTGACGATGGCAGAGCACGGTGCGCTCTCACTCCGCGTGAAGGCGGCCCGCGAGATGGCTCTGTGGGGTCTGTTGCACGATGCCTCAGAGGCTTATCTCTGCGATGTGCCCAGCCCGCTCAAGCGCGCGCCTGGCCTGGGGCAGCTCTACAAGGGCTTTGAGCGCAACCTCATGGAAGTTATCAAAGAGCGGTTCGACCTATCACCACACGAGCCTGCTGTGGTGAAGCACGCCGATTGCATCTTGCTCAACACCGAAATGCGCGACCTGATGGATGTTCCGCCCGCTGATTTGGAGCAATGGCAATGCGGTAGCGAACAGTTGCCGGAGACGATCTATCCGCTCGATCCGCAACACGCCGAGGTGGAATTCATCCGCCGATTCCACTACCTCACAATGGCGTGCAAAGTAGAGCGCATCGCCCAACAGATCAGCTAGAAAAGGCGGCGACATGGACACCTGCGTTGAGTTGAAAACATGCGAGGCTTGCGGCTCTATCTTCACGCGCCCTAGCACTCAGACAAACCCTTACTGCGCGCGTTGCACGGAAATGCTGAAAGACTTCCCGACGCCGGAGAGCCGCAAGCGCCGTGGCCGCCCTGCCACGAAGCACCTTAAGCGCAACATTGCTCTCGAAGGAATCACGATCCGCATGGAGGTTGACGCGTGAAGAGCGCATTCGCCAGTACGCCTAAACCATCGCTCACACGGCCCGCACAGAAGAAAGCCAAGCCCGTGCAAGAGCCGGAAGAGATTGAGTTGTATTTCCTCCGCGCCCATGCGCACGGCCTGTTGCGGCGCTACCTCTACGCATCCATGCAACCTTGCCGCGTCAGTTCCACTTTGCGTGACCCGGTGGGCCGAGGATGGGTTTCAAGCCGGCCAATCATGTGCTTTGAAGATGCCGCGATTTTCGTTCACGACATGGAGAAGTGCATCAAGGCGCTGCCCTCACTCGATAGGGACATCCTCAACCGCGTGGTGATTCAGGAATACACGCAAACCGAGGCGGCCGTGTTGCTCGGCATGGCCACGCGCACGATGTCTTACAAATTCGCGGCGGCCATGGACCGCCTCACCGCAAAGCTGATCGAGGCGGAACTTCTCATCCTGCCCGAGTAACTCAACCCTCAACCAAAGGAGATGCTATGACGTTCACGGTTCACATTCCTCAACTGATCTTCATCGCCCTCGTGGTCCTCTCGTTGGTCATCGTTGCAACGATGCACGGGAAACCAAAGACCGGAAAATACAACATCTTTGTCGAGCTGCTCTCGGCTGCAATCTCATTCGGTCTGCTCTATTGGGGCGGATTCTTCAAGTAAACAGAGCTACCCTCACACCCTCAACCCTGTAAGTCACGAAGGAGCACCATGGCAACAGCAGTAAGTCCAGAGTTAGCGGCCAAGAAAGCGGCGGAGACGCCGGAAGCCGCACCTATGAAAGCGGCCATCTCTCTGAGCAATCTGAAACAGGCGCTCAAGATTGTGGGCATGGCCATTGAACGTACGGCCACCATCCCGATTCTCCAATGCGTCCGCATGGAGCAAATACCGGACGGCCTGGCGCTCGAAGCAACGACCCTTAACGTGTATGTTCGCGCGGTTGTGAAAGAGCTGGGCGGCCCTGAAAAGCCGGTTGTGATCCCTGCGGAGAAATTCACCGCATGGACAAAGCTCCTGGCCGGTGACGATGTGAAGATCAGCGCCACGGATCGGCGCGCCACGATGCAATGCGGCCGTTCGCGCGCCGTGCTTCCGGTGATGCCGGCGGCGAGCTGGCCCAGCAATGAAGTGTACGGAATGAAGGCCGAGGGCATCACGCTCACCCAGGGTGACTTTGCGCGCGCTCTGCGCTTTGTCATGATCGCTGTGTGCCAGGAGGAATCGCGCTACACGCTCAACGGCGTGCTGCTACAAGGTGACGGTGAGCGGTTGCGGCTTGTGGCCACGGACGGACACCGCCTCATGGCGTACACGCTTCCATGCACAGAGAAAATAACTCTGCTACTGCCCAGCCGGTTCATCAAGGCTCTGTTGCCGCTGCTCAACGATGAAGACGGCGGCGTCGATCTGTGCTTCAGCGACCGGATGATTCTCTCCAGCATTGACGCGGACATGCGGGTCTATGTGGCGTCAACCAAACTGACCGGACAGTTTCCCAACTGGGAAGCGGTGATGCCCTCCGGAAAGCGCACGGAAATCACCGTCAACGCCAAAGAGATGCTTGCCAGCCTTGAGCGGTGCGGGCTGCTCAGCGATGAACGCTCGGGATGCGTTCGGCTCACGTTCGATGAACAGATCACCATCGAGGCGTCAAGCAGCCAGAGCGGCGAAGCTACGGAAACGGTGGACTGCAAAGGTCACCCGCAACAGAAGCTATACATCGGCGTCAACGGCGCGTATCTGACCGACCTGGTCAAGCGGCTTGACGGCGAAATCACCATCTCTCTACCGGACACCAATCAATCGCCGTTGCTCATCAAGGCCACCCCGCACGAGGGCGAAACGCTGGGTTACGTCGTGATGCCCATGAGGGTGTGACATGGCATCCGGACGCTTTCAATGGACCCCGGAGGCAATCCAGCGCCTCCGGGAGAATCCAAACACAAAACGTGCCTATCTAGCTGATTTGCTCGGCTGTACTGAATGGGCAGTGAGCGCCAAGCGTGCCGAAATCAGGCGCGCTGAGCATGGAGGCCGACAACCCTCCATCTCTCGCAAGTACCAGGCGCTTGCGCGCGAGGCAGACAAGCGCCGTGTGCGCAGAATGATGGAGTTGGCAGAACGAATCGGCCAACTCAAACGGCAGAAAGAAAGGGCCGCGTAGATGGCACTCAGAGCTGTACCGGATCACCCTAAATTCGCAGACCTGAAAGCCAGGCTGGGCCGTCCCAAGTACGTGGCGCTTGGATGCCTTGAGGCTATCTGGCACTTTACCGGGCGCTTTACTCCGCAAGGGAATCTTGGCAAGTACACCGATCAGGCAATCGAGGCGTGGGTTGAGTGGGACGGTGAGCCGGGCGCGCTGATTGCCGCCCTGGTCGGCGCGGGATGGCTTGATGCCGATCCGGTTCACCGGCTGCTTGTGCATGACTGGGCACAGCACGCGGACAAGGCCACAAAGAACGCCCTGGGCCGCGCTCATGTCGGATTCTGTACAGACCCTGTACGTACGGCGAGTGTACAGAGTACGGACGAAAAGCCCGAATCGGGTACGGTGTCCCGCCTACCGGAGCCAGTACCAGTTCCTGTTCCTGTACCAGTACCAGAGCCAGAGACAAAAGCAAAAACAAAGGCCGCTACGCCAAAAGCTCCGCTGTTTGTGTTGCCGGATTGGATTTCCAAAGAAGTGTGGGCCGCTTTCGAGGAGATGCGCCGGAAGATCAAAAAGCCGATGACAGACCACGCCCGCAACAACATCGTGGCTGATCTGGTCCGGATCGAGGCGACGGGACAACACGCGGAAGACGTGCTCAACCAAAGCATCACCAACGATTGGCGCGGAGTCTTCCCGCTCACGACAGCAAACGGAGGCAGCAATGGACGTGGAGGCGGCAGTTTCGGCAATCGTGGCCAGGCAAGAACCAACGGCAATCTCGAAGCTCTCAAAGCCAGCCTTGAGGGATCAATGCAAAGTGATTTTGACCGGACTGGCGGAAGCCCGGCAAGCATCCGTGAGCGCGGAGACGTTGAAGCTGTACTCCGCCCATCTGTGTGACTTTGAGCCGGGCGACGTGCGGGATGTGGTGCGCACGCTGGCCATGCGCAAGCGCGCTGAGGGTGAGACAGCTTTCCCCGCCCTGGGCGATTTAGTTGAGCCGTTGGAACGGAAACGCGAACGGCGGCGGGAAGAGAACAAGCGGGCCGGGCAACGGCAAGCGGAGATTCAAGAGTTTTGGCGCATGGTTCCCGGATGGATGGAAATCACAGGCCAGAGTGAAGCGGAAATTTTAGAGCGTTGGCCCAGCTTCAAGGGCACGAAACCGAGGGTGTGATGGCAGAGCAATCCAGTTTAGACGTGAGCAGATGGCAAGCGGCAACGTGCGGTTTCGTGTACACACCGGCGCTGTGGTTTTTCTTCCGGATGATCGAGGTCGCGTATCTTGACGCACGAACCATCTACCCGGCCAGTGCGCCTGGGCAGAGGACAGCAACCGCGCCGTGCGCAGCTCCGCCGCCTCTGTTGAGCGGGATGGCCGTGCCCATGGTTGTTTCCGACGATGAACCGTTGCCGGCCTCGGCGTTGAAGTATCCCGGCAAGCCCACGGATGAGGCGTTGCTTGCGCGTGATTGGATTGCACGGTCGGAAGCCGCGCCAACATGGGCGTACGCGCTGGGCGCATCGCATGAGTTTCTGAGCTTTCCGGAGTGCTGCCAGATTTTAGGACTCGATCCGGATGTGGAGAGAGCGGCCTTGCTCGAAGTGATTGACAAGGCTGTGGACAGTGACAATGACGAGGCCTGGGCGCGCTTGGATGAGCTGAGCACGCGTGAGCCTCAAGACGACGTGGAGCCTCTGTTCGATGCGCCACGGGTTGTGCCGGCGCTGGATCAACTAGCGCTGTTCGCGTAAGGGAGAACGATGAAAGAACGTCCCATCTTATTCAGCGGCCCGATGGTCCGCGCATTCCTTGAAGATCGCAAGACGAACACGCGGCGAGTAATCAACTTTGACACGGTAGGCAACAGAGAACAAAGCCGCAATTGCTTTGGACCGGACGGATACGACACAGTGGGTGAAAAAAGCATCATTCGTGTCCCGTGGACGGTTGAAAGTTTGAAGCATCTTCTTGTCTGCCCGTTCGGAGAAGTAGGCGACCGGCTCTGGGTGAAAGAAACATACTTCGCGTGGCGCTGCAAAACCTACACGTCAGAGGGAATGACCGAAGGCCCCGAACAGTGCGTGTATGCCGCAGACGGCGGAACATTGCTCAATGGTGCGAAATGGCGTCCGTCAATCTTCATGTTCCGCAGGTTTTCTCGGATCACGCTTGAGATTACCAATGTTCGTGTGCAGCGGTTGCAGGAAATCACAGAGGAAGATGCGCAAGCTGAGGGCGCTCTATTCCATGACGGCGGCGGCATCGGGCACAGCGGATGGAGGCATGACATCAACCACGGCTTTGTGTACGGAAATGCCCGGACTTCATTTGCTAAGCTGTGGGATTCTCTCAACGCGAAACGCGGATTTGGATGGGACGAAAACCCGTGGCTATGGGCGTTGACCTTGCGCCGCGTGAAAGAGGGTGCGTGATGGGTGAAGTTACGAAAATTGCGTGGTGCGATCACACGTTCAACCCGTGGATCGGCTGCACGCGCGTATCGCCTGGCTGCCAGCACTGCTACGCAGAAACGCAGAACAACTTTCACAAGTGGAATGGCGGCGCATGGGGGCCGGGCACAGAGCGGCGCATCACAAGCGACGGCAACTGGGCACAGCTCCGCAAGTGGGACCGTAAGGCGATGTTAGAGAGAGTGCGCCGCCGCGTGTTTGTGGCCTCACTCGCCGATGTGTTCGATGCAGAGGCTCCGGTTGACGCGCGTGAGCGGCTTTGGCTTGAGATTGAAAGTTGCGCTCATGGGCTTGATTTCTTATTGCTCACGAAACGGCCGGAGAATTGGTTCAAGTACCTGCCCGCGCATTGGCTTTCCGATTGGCCCGCGCATGTGCGCCTTGGATTCACGGCTGAGGATCAGACGCGCTGGGAAGAGCGTGCAAAGATCGCTCTTGACTTTCGGTTGACGGTGCGGAACTGCCTGCCGTTCTTTGTGAGCTGCGAACCGCTGGTCGGTGAAATCGATCTTCAGTTGGTTCAACTGCCAGGACCCAACCAACTCGCCGGCCATGATTGCGCGGTGGACCTGACCACGGCGCGTATCAATGACCGCCCGCTGATTGGATGGGTGATCGTGGGCGGTGAGAGCGGCCACGATGCACGCCAGATGCAAGCGGATTGGGCGCGGCGGTTGAGGGATCAATGCACCCATGCCGGCATACCATTCTTTTTCAAGCAGTGGGGCGAATGGGTGCCAACCACCGATCCAAGCATTGCGAAGGCGCGCGGAATCCCACTTGAGCGGTGCATGAGTTACGTCGGCAAGAAAGCGGCCGGTAACCTACTTGATAGACATGAGTGGATGGAGTTTCCCAAGTGACAACGGGAAAGACTACCTCAACGCTAACCCTTGGCAGCTCCTTTGCCGGGATCGGTGGTATCGATCTCGGCTTTGAGCGCGCCGGATTCACAACCGTTTGGCAGGTAGAAAAGAACGCGGATTGCCGCCGCATCTTGAGGACGAATTTCCCACATGCAAACAGAAAAGTTACAGACGTGCGATACGGGGGGGGGAGAAACCTCCAAAGGGTTGATGTTATCGCCGGCGGCTTCCCTTGCCAAGACCTCAGCATTGCCAACGTTGGATGGGGCGAGGCCCGTGGGCTTGACGGAGAGCGATCCGGCTTGTTCTTCCACATGGCAAGAATCATTCGCGAGTTACGACCAAGAGCAGTTGTCATGGAAAACGTCTCAGCTCTGCTTAACCGGGGATTGGGGCGTGTACTCGGAACCTTGGCCGAGGGCGGGTATGACGCAGAATGGGAGTGCATTCCAGCGTGTTCCGTTGGCGCGGATCACCAAAGAGACAGGATATGGATCGTTGCCTACCCCCGCGAAACGCGATGGGCGGGATGTTTCTTCAGGCAAGGCGTTCTTGAGCCAGCGACGGCGGCATTCTCCCAGTTTAGCCACAACGCTATTGGAAGGTGGAGCGAACTTCCGGCAGCTATACAACGCCTACCGCATAGCGATGGGCTTTCCGTCGGGATGGTCAGACGGCTTGTTTCACCGTACGGAAACTCAGTAATTCCGCAGATACCCTACGCCATTGCGCTCCGGCTCAAAGAGCTTCTGACCGAAGATTGATTCGTCTCTATTGATTTCGGCCCGGCTCCGGCTGGGCCTTTTCTTTTTTGGGCGTGGTGATCCCGGTTGGGCTCGAACCAACAACCCTCAGCTTAGAAGGCTGATGCTCTATCCATTGAGCTACGGGACCGCCGTTTTCAGTCTACCCGAGCCGCAATTGACGAGAAACGGGAATTTTCTCTACCTAGAAATGGACAGCCCTAGAAAACAATGGCTTTCTTGCGCGGTTTCGGGATTTGGTTACCACAATGGCTACCAGAGATGAAAAACAACCTTACAGTTGCCCGAATCCGCGCATTGGAGCCTCAAGCGAAGCGTTACAAGGTCACAGATGGGCGAGGCCTGGCTTTGGAAGTGCAGCCGAGCGGAAGAAAGACTTGGCGTTTGCGCTACACGCTCCGTAGACGGCGCACAGAGATAAATCTGGGTGGATTCCCTCACCTGAGCCCTGCGGACGCACGACAGAGGCGCGACGTGCTGTTATCGGCCATCTCTGAGGGAACATCTCCAGCCGAACAGCGGCGCAAGGAAAAACTTGCGGAAGAGCGCGGCGAAACCGTTAAAGCGTTCGGCGAGAAGTATTTGACCGGGCATGTGCAGCGACGGAGGCGGGATATTGCGCCCATGCGCCGGTATTTAGAGCGAGACGTGTATCCGGTGATCGGCAACCGGGCAATCGGCTCGATCCACACAGACGATGTGCGGGAGTTGATCTTCAAGCGCGTCGAAGAGGGCAAGCCGCAAAGCGCGCTGGCTATCCGTAACTTGCTGAAAAGATTGTGGGATTACGCGCTTGTGCGAGGCGTTGCGGATAAGAATCCGTTGAGCGCGATCCCAGCCAAGTTTGTGGCGGAGATGAGCGAACGCAATCGAGCGTTGAAGCCAGGCGAACTCACAGCGTTTCTCAAAGCTCTTGAAATGGCCCGAATTCGCCCCGATCTGAAAGCAGCTTTGTGGTTCATTTTGTTGACGTTGACACGCAAAGGCGAGGCACGGCGCGCGCGCTGGGATGAGTTCGATTTGGACAAGGCGGAATGGGCTTTGCCGGAAGCGCACAGCAAGACAGACACGCCGCTTGTCGTGCCGTTGCCACGGCAGGTATTGGAGTTGCTGAGAGCACAGCGCGAACGGCATCCACGCGCAAGCGTTGTGTTTCCCATGCGCGCCGCCGATCACACACCGATTGCAGCCAGCACACTCAACCGTGCGTTGAGCCGTATCCCTGTGAAGATAGAACACTTTACAGTGCATGACTTACGTCGCACAGCAGCCACCAACCTGAGTGAGCAAGAGTACAACACCGACGTGATTGAGAAGGCGCTCAATCACAAGCTCAAGGGTGTGCGTGGTGTTTACAACCGCGCCCAATATGCCAAGCAAAGAGCCGAGATGCTGCAAGCATGGGCTGATTGGCTGGACAAGTTGAAGAATTAGCGCGGTTTCGGAGAGCACAGGTAAGACAGAGATAGAGGGCGTCTGCGGGATGGGACGGGTTGCGGCCCGGTGCGCTGTGTTGGCTTTACCTGCATATCCATATTCCCACACGGGCCAGACGCTTACTCTTTGGAGGACTATCGACGGCAAGTCTTTGATACACAACACGATGTGAGTACATCACTAGATGGGCCTCAGCCGCTCTCGGGCGCGCGGGTCCTTCCCCCGTGTGGCCCGCTGAGGGTGACGCGCCATCCCACGTGTGCCCTAGCGCCAGGGATTTTTAACCCCATTTCCGTTTCCGCGCCTATGCCTAAGCCTGAAAACCCGCGCAATTACTCCGCGTTGCCCGTTTCGGACGTGGCGGAGTTGCTTGGAGTCACTGACCGGCAAGTCCGCAACTGGATCAAAGACAAAGGCTTACAGTCCAAGTCCGATCCGCGCGGCCTGATGCTTGACTGGCCCACCACGCTCAAGTGGTACGTGGCCTATCAGGCGGACAAAAACCTCGGAAATGGCGGAAATCGCCGCCCGATTCCTGGCTCCGATGGTTCCGAAGTGCCTACCGAGACGCTGGAAGAGGCCATTTTGCGTAAAACCATGGCCGAAGCGGACCTGAAAGAGCTTCAACTTGCCCGCGAACAGGGTCAGATTGTGGCCATTACCGATCTGGAGCGCGTTCTCGCCAACTCGAACCGCTCCATCCAAACCCAAGTCCTCGCCCTGCCCGCCGGCCTGGCTCCCCAGCTGATCGGCATGGATGATCGTCAGAAGATTTTTAACCTGATCGACCGGAGTTGCCGTTCGCTTCTCAGCAACCTGGCCAACATCGATGCCATCCGCCAGGCCCGCGCCCAGGAGCCGGAATCGGAAGAGGAATGATCCGGCACCGCCAGCCCTACCAAACCTCACCCGAGGGGATGGCCGCCACGGGCCGCGCTTTCAATAAGGCGCACAAGATGTTTTTGCCGCCCGCGCCGCTCACACTTTCCCAATGGGCAGACGAGTACGCCCACATTCCCAAGGAAAACTCCGCCTCTCCCGGAAAGTTCCACACCTCCACGCTGGAGTATCAGCGCGGCATCATGGATGCCATCACCGATCAGGACACCGAGACGGTTGTCCTCATGCTGGCCGCGCAGTCCGGCAAAACGCAGTGCGCCAACCTCAACCCCATCGGCTACTACAGCCATTGGGAGCCGTCGCCGATCCTGTGCGTACAGCCCACCCTAGCCGAGGCGGAGAAGTTTTCCAAGAACCGTATCGCCAAGATGATCCGCGATACGCCCGTGCTCCGCGACCTGTTTCCCTCGCCGCGCTCGCGGGATTCCGGCAACACGCTGCTCAACAAGGAATTCCCCGGCGGCGTTCTTGTCATCGTCGGCGCGAACTCTCCGCTGGGTCTGCGCGGCCTTCCTGCGCGCGTCATCCTCATGGACGAGGTGGACGGATACGAGGAGTCCGCCGGCACGGAAGGCGACCCGGTTGACCTTGCGAAAAAGCGATCTACAAAATTCTGGAATCGCAAGATCGTCCTCACCTCGACGCCGCATATCAAGAACCTCTCCCGCATTGAGCGGGCCTTTGACTCCAGCGACAAACGGTACTACTACGTGCCGTGCCCGCACTGCGGTGAGATGCAAAAGCTGGAGTGGCGGCGCCTCAAATGGAAAACCGAAGACATCGCTGTGAACTCACGGCCGCGCGTGGTCGATTGGTACTACGTCTGTGTCAACGGTTGTGAAATCCGCGAACGCTCCAAGCATGAGATGATCCGCAGCGGATCGTGGCGCGCCACCGCCGTGAGTCATGACGGCAAGACAGCCGGCTTCCATCTCAATGCGCTCTACGGCGTTGTCGATTGGTTGAACCTCATTCAGGAATGGCTCGAAGCGCAGACATCTCTTGAGCGGATGAAAGTCTTTGTGAACACGAACCTCGCGGAGACATGGGAGATTCGTGGCACCGGCGCGAACATGACAGAGCTGGAAAAGCGACCGCGTTTTGCACGCGAACCGCTCCCCTCCGGCGTTCTGTGGCTCACCGCCGGCGTGGATACTCAGGACAATCGCCTGGAATCTACGGTGTGGGGATGGGGCCTTGACGATGAACGCTGGGCCATCGAACACAAGGTATTCCCCGGCGACACATCGTTGCCTGAAACCGATCCGGCCAGCCCGTGGGCCGCGCTCCGCGAGTACCTGTTGGAAGATTGGGAACACGCCCTGGGTGTGACGATGCGCATCTCTACCGCGCTCATTGACTCCGCCGGCCACGCCACGGAACGGGTGTACGCATTCACGCGTAAAAACGAGTTGCGCCGCTGGCACGCCATTGTAGGCCGCGCCGGCATCGGCAAGCCCTTGATTAGCTCTGGAAATCGCGTCGGCCCATATAAAACGCTGGTCTACACCGTGGGCACAGACACCGCCAAGGAAGATGTATTCACGTCGTTGCGCGTCCATAATCCCGGTTCGCAATATACCCATTTCAGTGATGCGCTCGATGCTGAGTATTTCCGTCAACTCACTGCGGAAAAGTTCGTCATCACCAAAAAAGACTTTCAGACCGTTGGTAATTGGGTGAAGACCGGCGAACGCAATGAGGCTCTCGATTGCGCCGTCTACGCGCGCGCCGCCGTATCCGTGCGCCGACCAAACTTCCGCAAGATCGCTCGTAGTCTCTTCCGCGCGGCGGAAAAGATTCGCTTGGAGCGCGAGGCCGCCGGTATGCCGGCACCCGCGCCCGCCGAGGATTACATCGGATCGGATGGGGAATCAGTTGCAAGCGAAACGCCGTCCGATTGGGCACAGAAGACAGCCGACACCGCTGTGAAACTCGCAGAGGTGCTTACCCAGGCAGCTAAACCCGCTCCCATGCGCCGGCGGCCCTCCGCAGCATCCCGGCTCCGGAACTTTGGTCGTACCCTCTAAAAAGGATTTCTTGAGCTGTGCTCGCTGTCACATCACGAGGTATGATTGCATCGTACGATACAAAAAAGTGAGGGCAAGACATGAACAACGCAAGGCGCAAAGCACTCACCACAATCAACGAGCGCATCGCGGAATTCAGAGGCGTTTTGGAAGAACTGAAAGACGCGGAACAAGAGTATTACGACAATATGCCGGAGAGCTTTCAGACAGGCGATAAAGGCCAAAAGGCAGAGACAGCCGTTGACGCTATCGACAGCGCAATCCAGAGCATTGAAGAGGCCGCCGGATACCTCGATGAAGCGGTGACGGCATGAAAGACAAGATCACAGAACAGCAATACCTCGATTTTCAAGCCGCGTTCGATTTCTTCAACGCTCAACTCTTTGCGGACTCGCTGCCTCAAGTGCTTGTCACTCTCCAGCGTCACGCCAAGGCGCGCGGATACTTCGCCCCGGAACGCTTCCACGGGCGCGGGAACAAAGTCACCATCCATGAGATTGCGCTCAACCCCGATTGCTTCTGTGATGAGACAGACGAACGCATTCTCTCCACCTTAGCTCACGAGATGGCTCACCTGTGGCAGCAAGCCCACGGCCGCGCGCCGCGCCGCTGCTATCACGACCGCGAGTGGGCGGGGAAGATGAAAGCCATTGGCTTGCAGCCCACCACAACCGGCGGAGCCGATGGCAAAGAGACAGGGCAACACGTCACCCACTTTGTTGTGAAGGATGGACCCTACGCCCGCGCCTATGCCAAGCTCAAGGCCAAGGGTCTCAAGCTCCGCTGGGAGTCTCCCGCGCCGATGGCCGCCGAGGCCAAGGCCAAGAACGAGAGCAAGACAAAGTTTACCTGCCCATCGTGCGAACAGAATGCCTGGGCCAAGCCAGATGCCGTGCTGATCTGCGGCAACTGTTTCGAGGACGATCCCAGCGACCCGCAAACCATGCTGGCTAATGCCGCCTAACCGATAAGACCGCGTGACACAGGGTTCCCGCAGACAGGTCCAAGTCTGTGGGATGTTAATGCGGCCTTATTCCTTCTAAACTCAGACTAAATTAGCGTTGTTTTCGCAATGTTGCCCATAGTCGAGTTATGGGCAACTTACTCAATCCAGCTACGCCGATCAACCAATTCTTTGCCTCCGATGTTCCGCTGGAGCCCACCGACCTTCGCGCCGGAGACTCATGGAATTGGGTGCGCGTATTCCCCGATTATCCCAGCGGACTTTACCAGCTCAAGTACATCTTCAATAGTCCCGCCAATCGCTTTGTGATCGATGGAACGCTGGCCACCAACCCGCCCATTACCGCCGATAGCGACGGTCAATCCTTCGACATTCAAGCTCCCGCAACGCTCACGGCTACCTGCCCATCTGACACTTATCAGATGGTGGCTATCCTGTTGGGCATTGCGGGCACCACGGCCGCCGGTGAGCAAGTCACGTCACCACTTCAAGATGTGATCGTGTCGCCGAACCTGGCCCAGGCCACCGGCCCCGTGGATACGCGCAGCGATGTCAAGAAAAACCTCGACGCCATCAACGCATGTCTCCTGGGCAACACCGACCCTAGCGTCTCTGAGTACATGATTAACGGCCGCCAACTCCGCCGTTTCCCCCGCGCCGACCTCATCAAAGAGCGTTCATTCTGGCGCGCTCAATACAAATCCGAACTCCGCGCCAAGGGTGAGTATGCCCCGCGCCGCGTGATCGGTTTCCGCTTCACAACGAGTCTGTAAGGGAGCCGCATGGCACACGTTGAACCAATCAATCGCAGCATCGTTTCCCGGTTTCGCGGCGCTCTCGATGCGTTCATGGGCAAGCGTTCGCTCACTTCCGATTCCACCCTGGCTCAGCTCGGCGGTTCCAACGGATACTCCGGATTTCAGGCTGCAAAGCAAAACCGGATGAATCTCGATTGGCCCTCCGCATCGCGCTCCGCCGATCAGGACTTGCAAGTCGATCTTCGCAAGCTCCGCGCCCGCGCCCGCGATCAGGCTATCAACTCGCCCATCGCTGCCAAGTTTTTACAGATGGTCCGCACCAACGTAGCCGGCCGCCACGGTGTCAAGCTGGCGTTCAAGGTTGCCCAGGTACGTAAGAGCAAAAACGGCAATGGCCTCGATGAAAAGGCCAATGAAGAGTTGCGCCGCGCATGGCGTGAATGGGGCAAGAAAGGTTCCTGCACCGTCTGTGGCCGCTACTCGTGGCGTGAGGTACAGCAGCTCATCACTGAGAATACGGCCCGCGACGGAGAGCAGATCATTCGGAAAGTGTATGTGCCTAAAACCGTCAACCCGTTCGGCTTTCAGATACAGCTTATTGACGCCGATCAGCTTGACGACAATTACAACCTCATGGGCCGCGCGGATGGAACGCAGATACGCATGGGTGTCGAGGTGGATGCCAATCAAAAGCCCCTCGCCTATCACATCTTCCAGGGAAACCCCTACGAGGCGTCGTTCGGCAGCTCCAACCGTGTGCGCGTGCCGGCCGATCAAATCATTCACTGGGTCGTAGCGCACCGCACCGGCCAGACGCGCGGTTACCCGTGGATGGCTTCCGGCATGGGCCAGTTGCGGATGCTTGACGGCTACTTCCAGGCGGAGTTGGCCGCCGCGCGCATCGGCGCTTCCATGGTGATGTCTATTGAGACGGCCAAGGATGCCGATCCCGACGCCGACGAAATTGAAGGCGACGGCGTCAACGCCGATGGCTCCAAGGCTATCGACATCGGCATTGGCAGCGCCCTCGACCTCACCGGCACGGGGGCCACGCTCAACAATCACACGCCCACGCATCCCACCAACGCTTTTGACCCGTTTACAAAGCAGTCTGGACGGCTCATCTCATCCGGCTTTGGTGTTCCCTATCATTCGCTGTTCAACGATCTCAGCGGCGTCAACATGAGTTCCGCCCGCATCGGCGAGATGGAAGCGCGCGAATTTTACATGGGGATGCAGTACTCGATGATCGATAACGCGCTGGAGCTTGTCTATGATGCGTGGCTGGGCGCTGGTCTTTTGAATCAAGCTATCGCTCTTCCCTTTGCGGAGCGTAAGCGGTTCTGCGGTGAATTCCTCAAGTGGGAGCCGCGCCGTTGGCCATGGTTCGACCCGCTCAAAGACGTACAGGCCATCACCCTTGAAATCCAAAACGGGCTGGGAACTCACGAGGAAAACCTCAACGCGCGCGGCCTGGATTTGATGGACGTTTATGAGGGCCTGAAGCGTGAGCAGGATCTCGCGGACGAAATGGGCTTGGCGCTCGGCACCGATATTCGCGGCCAGGGCACAAGCGAAATCAACAACGAAGATGAGACGCCCGAGGATGCTGGCAGCGGAGAGCCGAAAGAGGGCGACGAAAAGCCAGCCACCCAAGGCACCGGCAAACCCGCCAAGCCGAAGGGCCAAACCAAGCCCGCGCCCGCGAAACCAAAAGCCCGTGAACTCACGCGCGGAATGCACCCCGCCAACGCCGCGCTGTGGGACTTGACGAAAGAGGACGAACAATGAAGACACTGATTCGCATCACCCTCATCACGCTTGCAATGCTTTGCGGAATCGCATCGCTCCCCGCGCAGACCGTGAAGACTGTACCCTGTTCGTCTTTGGTTGCCGGCACACAAGGCACGGTCACTGTGACCGCCTCCGATCTTGGCGGCTTGACGCCTCTCACGGGCATTGTGTCCTTCCAGCCGACGTTGGCGAACGGCATAGCGGCAAGTTACCAGATGCCGAATGGCGGCCAGTCCATCTCTCTAGCCTGCACAACCTACGCTGTGGCGGGCGTGTTTTCAATCACCCTTCCCGATGTCACGTTGACTACGCCTCCGGACCTCTGTTTCAAGGTAACCGCGCAGCTCAACGGCACACAGGTTCTGGGGCCGGGCTACTCATGCGTTCAACCTCACGGGACCGCAACCTCGCCAACCGATTGGTGCCAGGCCGGCGTATGCAACTTCGATAACTACATCCCCGTGCTGACTCTCCCGCAAACCAGCTTCCCCGGATTGCCTGGGCCTCCAGACATGATCGGCATGTGGAATTCGATGGTAAGCAATAACATCACCGCCGGGGGTTCCATTACGCCCGTTGCGCTTACCGATGCGGCGGTGGTCACGTGGAACGCCACGAATCCCAACCTCAACGCGGCGACGTTGCCGCTCTACGCTCTGGCCGGTCCGCAAACCAACTGCGGTGCCGAGCCGCTGCAATCGTGCGTGCCGACTGCGGACGGTCTCACCGCGCGCACCATCAACCTCACAGGCATGGTGGCCGGAGGGCGTTACATGCTCGTCCTCAATGCCATGGGTGAGGCCGCCGGTGCGCAGACTGTCACTCTCGGATCGGGTTGCACCTGGCAATGGACCGTGGGAAATGTGTCCATGTCCGGAAATAGCTTTGTAATTCCCACCTGGGTTAATTTCAGCACTCTCGTGGTGTGGAGTTATGACGGCAAAACTTGCGCCGGCACTGTGGTTGACTAATCCACCGCATCGTGGTCTCGATGCCTCAACCCATTCCCAAGGAGGGAATATGAAATTGAAATTCGCGGTTTTCGGTTTGGTCTGTGCATGTGCGCTTGCGTTGGCTGTTTCATTTTCGAGCGCGCAGAGCGCACAGCAGACGCCCATCGCCTATGACACGCTGGGCCATCCCATCTACGGCGGTCTCGATTGCGTCTCCAAGACGGCCCCAGCGGTCTGTGCCAACGACCTCACCGGCTCCGTGGTTGTGGCGGCCGGCGCTACTACCGTGGTGGTCAATGACTCTGCGGTTGCGTCCGGATCGCACATCATCGTGCAGGAAGATTCCTCGCTCGGCACCAACCTGGGCGTTACCTGTAACACCACGCCGGCCACCGCTCCGCCCACCGTCTCGGCGCGCGTCATCGGTACCAGCTTCACCATCACCACGACCGCGCCTACCACCAACCCGCGCTGTTTCAGCTTCCACCTGTTCAGCTAAGTCGAAAGAGCGTCAATGACTCCGTACTATGAGCACGCGGGTATCACCATCTATTGCGGGGATTGTCGCGAGGTGTTAAGGGGGGGCAGCGTAAAAGCTGCTCTCCTCTGCACCGATCCGCCGTACGGCATCGGCGCGGCGCGACATAAGTTTGGCGGCCACGGCGTCAAGCAACACCACACCGGCTTGGCGGCCGGCAAGATGATTGCCAAACGTGATTACGGCGACGGTGCTTGGGACGATTCTCCGCCCGATGCGGAGCTGATAGACCTCATCCGCTCATGCGCGCCGTACCAGATCATCTTTGGCGGCAATTACTTTCAACTCCCACCTTCCAAGTGCTGGCTGGTGTGGGATAAGTTGCGCGGCAATACAGACTTTGCCGATTGCGAACTGGCTTGGACCAATCTCAACAAAGCCGTGCGCCGGATCGCTTATCGATGGAATGGGTTTCTTGTGCAGCCCGGCTGCAAAGATGTGCGCACACATCCAACGCAGAAACCGCAAGACGTGATGCGCTGGGCCATCCTGCAAGCGCCCGATACGTGTAAGTCCGTGCTCGATCCATTCATGGGCAGTGGCACCACGTTAGAAGCGGCCAAGGCCCTGGGCTTGTCTGCCATCGGCATTGAGCGCGAGGAGCGTTACTGCGAAATCGCAGCTCAGCGGCTCAGCCAGGAAATGCTCATCACTGTGTGATCCGAAATTGGCGGGCTTTTTCCATTCCGCCGCACAGTGAAGTTATGAGCACTAAGAGCATACCGGCGGCGCTTCCGATGCAGTATCGGGCCGCAAAAATAGACGCGGAGCCGAAAGAGGGCGAACGGCTGTCCGGCCCCGATCCGGGCCGGTTTCGCTTTGCCGTCTCCAGTGAAACCCCTTACCAGCGGAATTATTGGTTTGGTCCGGGCAATGAGGTTCTTCAGCACGATAAGAAGAGCATTCGCACAGAGCGCCTCGATTCCGGCCAGGTTCCCAATAACTTCAATCACGACCCCAACAAACAGCTCGGCATTGTAGATAAGTACGAAATCAAAGACGGCCGGCTTGTGGTTGAGGGGCCGTTCAGCCGCTCGGCGTTTGCGCAGGAAAAGCGCCAGGACTACGACGACAAGATTCTCACTTCCGCCTCGGTGGGTTATCGCGTTCACAAGATGGTGCGCACTGCGGACCCGGATTGCACTTGCGATTGCGACGAGTGCAAGGCCGGAGATTGCGCTAATTGCAGCGATAGCACATGTGATTGCATTGCCCGCTGCGAGGTCCGCGATTGGGAACCGTTCGACGGATCGCTTGTCACCGTGCCCGCCGATCCCACCGTGGGCCAAGGTCGCTCCGAGTCCGGTGACCAAGATTTCCCGGTTGAGTTTGAAACCGTCTTGCGGCGGAGCGCCGATCCGGCTCCCGCTGCACAACCCGCAATCGTTGTTCCACCCGCACAGGAGAAAAGAAACATGGCCGAAACGGCTGAGAAAACCGCAGCGGAACTTGAGCTTGCGCGGCGCAATGACATCATGGCCGTTGCGACCGATTCCGATTTCCGCAAGTACGTCACCATTGACGAGGCCCAGAAAGCCATCGCCGATAACACCTCCTCGGACAAGTTCCGCGATCTGGTCTCGCGCAAGATTTGCGCCGCTAACGATGCCAGCAAGGTGGGCACCGCCGGCACCAACCTTTTCGGCGAGATGGATAAGTCTGATCAGAAGCGGTTCTCCGTGTTCCGGTTGGTTCGTTCACTCACCAATGCGGCCCGCCCCGGCTCGTTTTCCGCGTCTCTCTGCGATGCGGCCTTGGAGCGTGAGTTCAGCGATGAACTGAAAAAGCGCCTCAAGATCACCACGGAAGGCCCGCTGATTCCGGATTCCATGTCGCGCGCTCTCGGTACGCAGGGCATCGGTAGCGGAGCCGGCCAGATTGCGGTAACCTCCGAAGCCGCCGCCGTAGCCACCTACACGCGGCCGGAAGTCATCGAGATTCTGCGCAATCGTCCGCGCGTTGAGCAGCTTGGCGCGCGCCGCCTGGGTGGGTTGACCGGAGTTATCCGGTTGCCTCGTCAGTCCGGTGCCGGCACTGCGCAGTGGGTGGGTGAGGGCGCGGCTGTTACTCCGTCCGATCTCTCCATGGATTTTATTTCCGTGACCCCGCACCGCATCTCGACGCAGACCGCATGGACCGTGGAACTGTTGGCGGAAACCGCGCCCGACATCGAGGGCCTGGCCCGCGCCGATCAGGACAGGGTGATTCTGTTGGCCCTTGACCTGGCCGCGCTCAGTGGTCCCACCGGCGGCGCAAACCCGGTTGGCCTGATGAACCTCACCGGCCTCACGCTGCTTTCGCCTTCCGGTACTGCATTCGGTGATGGCGGCAAGCCGCTCACCTGGGCTGACATTCTGGCATTTGAATCCACCGTTGCAGCCGCCAACGCGGATGTGGCCACCTCCGGATTCATGTTCACGCCGGAAGTACGCGCCCAGCTCAAGGCAACGCCGAAGTTTGCATCCGGCTATGCTCTCCCGATCTGGGATGACGGCCCCAAGGACCCGCTGGGCATCGACACGCAAGGCCCCGCCGGCTATCGCGCGGCCGTCACCAACCAGCTTGCCAAGAACGGAACCAAGGCGGGCGTAACCGGCTCCATCCTGCACAACGCCGTGTTTGGCGATTGGGGCCAGTTGATCGTTGCCGATTGGGGCGCGCGTGAGGTGGTCGTCGATCCGTACACCCAGGCCGCCAGTGGCGCGATTGTTGTCACCCAGCGCGCGCTGCACGACATCGCTTGCCGGCACGTTGCGGCTTTCGTTGCCAACCCCTACATCGCAATCAGCTAATCGGGGTGATGCTTTCCCGGTAACTGTCCACTGACAACTGATAACTGACAACTGCGGGGCCGCGAGGCCCCGCCGAGGTGATCGATGCTTACAGCGAACAAAGGAAACAAAACCGTCAAGGCCGTGTTGCGGGTTGACATGGTTGTGGACGGCGAGCGCATGGAAAAGGGCGAAGTGGTTGAGATGTCCGGCCACAACTTCAAGTACCTTCTCCAACACGACCGCGTGGCCGAGGCTACGGGCGAGAACGTCGCCGCCGTCAAGGCGGAAATCAAGTCCACCGAAGAGGCCGCCAAGCGCGCCGCGCAACCGTCCACCGAGGAAGTTCTCAAGGCCCGCATTGCCAACCTCGAAACAGAGCTGGCCGTCGCAAAGAAAGGCAAGTAACGTGACGGCAATCACCCTCACCCAAGCCGGCGTTTTTAACGGCCAGATTCACAACGCTGGAGACACGGTGGACGTGTCCGACGGAGACGCGGCCTGGATCGTCTCCGCCGGGCGCGCGGTCCTGGCCACAAGCGCCACGGTCACCGCCGCAACCATCGCAGCCGACACCGCTGCGGTCGCCGCCGCGCAAACCCAGCTTACCGCCGATCAATCCACCTTCAACGCTACGCAGGACGCGTTGACCAACAATCCGAACTTCTAGGCGCGCTCATGTTTGGTGATTCCGATCTGCACGTATTCTTCGATGACTTTGGCCAACAGTCTCCAGTGATCTGGAATAACGAGCCGGCCGTGAACGGAATCCTTGATACATCTAGCGATGTTTTCTCACACGGCGGAGGCCCCGGCGGATTCGAGCGCAACACGATAGTGCTGCACATCCCGTACAACGCTTTCACGGCCACGCCCAAACCTCTTGACCCCATCACTGTGGGCGGTGTCTCGTACACCGTCCACTCCCTGCCTGAATCGCGCGACATGCAGGTTACAGAGCTGTATCTCAAGCGCACATGAGGCATTCATGCAAACCGGATTAACGAATCGAATGTTGCACGTTGAAAGGAACGTCAACCATGAGCAAGAGCGTGAACTCAGTCACCCAGTTGGGCAACGTAGGCCAGCCGCCGGAAACCAAAGCATCGCAAAATGGAACGTTGCGGACGACGGTCTCCATCGCAACCAACGAACGGAAGAAAGTTCCCAACAGCGATAAGGCGGGGCCGCAGTGGGAAGATCACACCGAGTGGCATTCGGTGATCCTCTTTGGCCGCCTGGCTGAAATCGCCCGTGACTATCTCCGCAAAGGTTCCAAGGTCTACATCTCCGGCCGCCTGCGCACCATCTCCTGGGAAGACGACACCCAACAGAAGCGCTGGAAAACCAACATCGTTGCTGAGGAGCTTGTCTTGCTCGATAGCAAGGACTCAAGCCCGGCCAAAGTTCCCGATGAAGCGTACAGCGCCGCCTTTTAACTGACCCCTGATCCCTGACCCCTGACCCCTGATCCCTGCGAACGGAGTGAGCTATGGCTCAGACCATTTGGACCCAGGCCGCAACGGCCATCATGACCACACTCAACGCCCACGGCGCGCCCGCTACGTTCTACCGGGCGCGCTTTGAGGCGGTGGACAACACTGAAACCGCCGGCAACCTATACCCCACCAAGATCGATTGCAAGTACGAATGCGCCCAGGACTCCGTAAAGATCGACGCCACGATGGTGGTACGCGCCAGCATCGCCGCAACCAGCGAAGTTGACCTGGCCGCCGATCCTATCGTGCTGTGGGCATGGCAACGCATCCGCATCGATCCTACCCTCGGCCAGCTTGTCGAAGATGTCTACGTCGATAACATCGAAATCGGTTACGTGGACAAGTCTGCAAGCGACCAAGTTTGCGTGGATATGACGATCCGGGTTGAAGTAGAGGTAGGACGGAATGACCCGTCAATCAATAAGACGTACGGCTCTCAGTTGTGAGCCTGGAGGAATAAGAAATGTCTTTGCTTGTGCCTACAGTAACCGTCACCCCAGCGCCTACTACCGTCACCGCAGTGCAGGCGGTTGCGGTCACTGTTGCCGTCACCGGCACAGGTGCCACACCCACCGGAGCTGTAAAAATCGTGAGTGGCGCATTCGCATCCGCCGCCGTGGATTTGGTGGCCGGCTCCGCTATCATCGCCATCCCGCCAGGCGCATTGGCGGTAGGCGTCAACGCACTCACCACAACCTACACACCCGATGTGACTAGCGATGCTATTTATACCGGCGGAACCGGAACGGCCAATGAGACGGTAACCGCCGTCAATGTGACGCCCTTAAAACTGCAAGGCTATCAAGCGCAGTTGGGCTACGTTCCGGCCGCCGGCGGAGCCATGCAGATTCTTGCCGGTCTCAAGGACCTTGACGGCGAGTTCAAGGCGGATGAGTTGGATTCGAGCGACCATGGCGGATCGTGGAAGGGTCGCATGTTGGGGATGCTCGATTTCACTGCTACCGCCAAGCTCGATTACATTGCCGGCGATGCCGGGCAGGAAGGCTTTCTGGCCGCGCTCATCAACCGTACGCCGCTGCAAATCTATCTCTTTCCGTTGCAGGGGACCGGCTCCGGCGTTGACGTTTACGCGGGAACGGTGGTCATTCCAAGCTACAAGTGGAGTGGCAAGATGAAGGATTTGCAAGACGCGACATTCTCGCTTGCCAACGCCGCCAACCAAGGGTTCACTATCACTGCACAGTAAGTTCATGGGCGCTCCCAGGTTATGCCTTCACCTGGGAGCTTTGAGGGAAGGGCCAGCCGCCTTGTAGCCGGCTGGCCCTCTTTTTTGTTCGGGGTGGTTTGGTGAGGACAAATGCAAAACGTAGTGCTCTACAAAGAACCGATCTTTGTTGACTTCGACCGCCGCCGGCGCGTGGAAATCAATCTTGGCTCCGAGATACTGATTCGCAACGCCGGCGGTAAAGAGGCCCCGGCCTGGGAAGAGGTGGGCCACCGCATCAACCCGGCCACGGGTGAGCGGGAGTGGGCGCTCGCCGTCAATGAAGACAACCTCCGTCTCTACCTGTGGGCGGCGCTGCAAGAGGACGCAAAGGCGCACAGCGAGACGCTCACCATGGAAGACTTGCGATGGTTGAGTGAGCGGCATAACTGGGCGGAGCAAGGCGTTTTGGCAATCCGCCGTGCCCTCAATCAGTATTACGGCGGAGCTTCCCAGGCGAACTCCAAGCCCGCTAAATCGAAGCGCGCCGCGCGCAAGCAAACCACATGGGAAGATGCTTTCCGCATCGTCTGTGGTGAGCTGGGGTTCGCGCCCGATGCGTTCTATCGGCTCCAATACAGCGAGTTGATTCTTATTCTCGAGGGCCGCTCCGCCCGTCACAAGCGCGAGACGCGCGAACGCCGTGAGGAGTCCGCATGGATGGTGAGCTGGCTCTTACTTCCCCACAAGAAACAGGACGCCGATCCTCTCACACCGGACATGCTTATGGGCCGCAAGCGCCGCAGCACGCCCGCGCCGGTGTTCGAGAGCGACGAAGCTAAAGCACGTGCGCTGGTAACCGCATTCAGGGCACAATCAGAAAAGGACGGTGTAACCGATGGCAAGTAAGGGCGGCGTGATCGTTGTCGTATCCGGCGAAGACAAAACCGGCGAAGTCTTCAACGCAATCAAGAGACACTTGGATGAGACTGAGGCGAAAGCCAAAGAGGCTTCCAGTTCCCTTGCAGGTATCGGACAGAGCTTGATGCAGGGCCTCCAATATGCCGGCATCACGGTTGGCATCGGAGAGGTTGTCAACGGCTTAAGGGAAATGGTCACCTCTACGATGGAGGCCGGCGTACAGATAGGCAAACTCCATCAACAAACCGGGATCTCGACAGATAGCCTTTCGGTGCTCAAGTACGCCGCCGCCGCCAGCGGTGTTGAGTTTGAGACGGTGGCGAAATCGGGAAAGAAACTTGCCGAGGCCATTCATGAGACGGACGCCGGCAAGCTCTCTGAGGGCTTCAAAATCCTTGGCATCTCCGCCGAAGAAGTAAAAACCAAGGGCAATGACATGTACGGCGTAATGGAGTTGGTTGCCGATAAATTTCAACAGATGCCCGATGGCATCGAAAAGAACGTTGCCGCCGTCAAGCTCTTTGGCAAGGCCGGCCAGGACATGATTCCGATTTTGAATCAAGGATCGGAGGCTCTTGAGAAAATGAAATCGGAGGCACCCATTTTCAGCGAGGATGACCTCAAGAAAATGGAGGACATGCACCACGCCCTGAACGATCTAGACGCCGCATGGAAGCGTCTAAGCCTCACCATCACCGGCACAGCAGCCCCGGTTATCACCGCCTATGTCAACGATTTCTCCGAGGGTATGGATACCATCATCGCCTCGGCAAAAGACATGTGGCACTGGCTTTCCGATGATGGCAAACACCCGCTCGATGAATACCTGGCACAACTTCACGCGGCGCAAAATCTTGCCGGCTCGACGGCGCATCCAACTGGCCCGGCGAAACTGCCGCCTACTGATCCCGAGGTGCTAGAGAAACAGAGTCGTGCCCGTATGCAGGCTGATCGCACATCGCTTGCGGAGCAACAACGCCAGCACGCTATGTCCATCGAAGATGAGATAGCTTTTTGGCAAAAGAGAATTGGTGCGTTTCAGCGTGGCTCATCTCAATACTTGGAAGCGTTAAACGAAATCAACCGACTCACCAAGGAGGTAGCCACTAAGAACGCTCAAGAACAAAAGAAGATCACCTCAGAATTTGTGAGCGAATCGATTGCGGACGCCAAGAACGCACAGAGCGAGAATGACCACATTACTGAGGCGATTACAAAGACGTGGGAAGATACCCTCAAAGCGCAAGAGGAATCAGCTCAGGCGGAGGCGACCGCAGCAGAGGTGCGTTCCGCTGCCACCGCTAAGGTTGCCGAGGCTGCCGTCGAGCACGACAAGGCCGCTAAATCGATCAGTGAGGAGGCCGCCGCCCAAGCGGTAGCATCGATCCGCGCCAAGCAATATGCAGCCGACATAGTGGTTCTCAATGCCCTCTTGAACGAGTTGGAGCAAATCCAAAGTCGCGGCGGGGATACAAGTAAAAAGCGAAACGAAGTGCAGAATCAGATAACATCATTAGGCGGCGAGGCTGCTGCGAACTCTTTGATAGCTGCGCCAATATCTAAGAACAACGCCCAAAGCATCGATAACGAGGCGGAAAAGTTCGCGCATGGCCTGTTCGATCCGCTCTTCGACCTGGGCGAAAAGTGGGATAGGCAGTGGAAACAGATTCGTACCAACATGCTCAAAGACATTGGGCAGACGGCGGAGTCTCAGCTTTTCGGTGAGCTGTTCGGCGATCCCTCCGGGCGCGGAGGCAAGGGCTGGGATGGCAGCGGCGCACACGGGGCGGGCACCGGAGGGCACAACGGCCTGGTGGGTCAAGGGATCGGCGGCGCAGAGAGCTTACTGAAGGGCCTGTTTGGAAAGAAATCCGGCCCGATATCGAATGGGACCGGCACCGCCGGGGCGGGAACCGTGCTCAGTCCGGCTGCTGGGGCCTTGCAGGTAGGGAAGGGTGCCGGATCGGGAACGGGCGGCGTACAAGTCATCCTGAACAACATGGGCACGCCCCAACAGGTGGATTCGACCCAACAATCGAGCGGCCAGGCGGAAGCGATGATCCTGCAAATTGTATTGAAAGATCAGGAAACCAATGGAGCCATCACGCAAGGATTCGCAGGGATGTTTGGTCACTAGCGGTCGAGGTATAATGCTGGCCATGCGAAAAACTCTGTTGTTCTTGTGTGTCCTTTGTTCCCTGTGCGCTGTCTGCGATGCGCAACAGGCTACTGTTGCGGATGCCACGGTCCATTTTTACCGCTATAAGCAATATGTAGGCAGCCTCCTCAAGCCTTCGATTTACTGCGATGGGGATGAGGTCGGGAGAATTCAGGGTGGCACTGTGTTCGATGTCAAGCTTTCGCCTGGACCCCACACGTTTTATGCCAATGACAAACAGGCTGGAGCGGTTGTCACACTTGAGCCGGGGAAAGAGTATTACTTTCGGACTGATCTTCAGACCGGATTCTGGAAAGGTCATTTTCGGCTGACAATGGTGATGCCAGAGCAGGGTACGTTTGACATTGCCAAGCTCAAGCCAATGAGCGACAATCCCCGCTAATCGGCGGGGAGTTCTTTTGGCTTTTGCTCTCCACATGCAGCCCAGGCTAACGCAACCACCCATCCGATGAACGTCCATCCCAGGAAGATATTCACCACACCGATGCCCGCGCCAGCCTTGCAGCGGCGGGAAGCCGCAACCCATAAGGGTAGAAAATAAAGTACAGCGATCAACCCAACCAAAACGATCCCATCCACTGAGCTTCCGTTCACGCCTACCCTCCGTAGTGCGACCGCAGTCTACCACACACCCCAACCGTTACGATGTGATCCGCAACCCGCGCGCCATGATCTGACGCCATGTGCCCGCCCATAGCTCCGGGAAGGCCGATTGTGCGGCGCGTTCCACGTCCCGTTGCATCTCGAGCCTTGGCTTGATGTGCGCCTCCGGAATGAGCAGGTAAAACGGGTAGGCGTCCCGATCTGTCCAATACCGCCCCATGATGGCCTTGTGCCCATCTGAGATGTCCTGTAGGAAAAAGACAAAGCCGCGCACCTGCTTTTGGTTGCGCAGTGCGATCTGGCCTTTCTTGCGCGTGATGGCCGTGTAGCGGCCTCCAACGGCTCCCAGCAGGTTGCGGGGCCTCAGCTCCTGGGGAATGACGCCTGGGCACATCCGACGTAAGTAGCGGGTAGGCACAGCCAGGTATTCACGGCCGCCATGGGGAACTTTCTCTCCGCCGTCCTCTTGAGGCAAAAGGTAATCCGGCGCGCCCGTGGCCCGGTTGGCCGTGTCCGTGTGAACGTCGGCCTCGATCACCGCGCCATTCTTTTCCGCCGGCTTGATGCGGATGCCTTGCTGTGTGAAGTTGTTTCGGAGTGTGAACTTGCCGCCCAGGTTCTCTTGCACCACGGTCTGTCCGGCTTTCGCGCATCCCGTCAACGTCTTGGCCATGGCAAACGGTATCTGCCTCTTTTGCAGATCGTTCAATCCGGCCACCGCTTCACTTACATCCACCGTCGCCTTGAGTTGCATAGCCTTATTTTGCGGCCTTTCCCGTAATCGCCGCACAGTGAGGGTATGGCGACATTCCCGCTCATCTTTCCGTCACTTTCGCGCCAACCTTCGATGGACACCTCGAAGAAAACCGAGGATGACACGATCCGCGATCCGGCGGAGAGCGGGTATGTCTCCACACGCCCGCGTGGTACCCGCGCCCGCCGCACCTGGCCGTTCAACGTCCGCAACCTCGTAGCGGAAGACATCCGCGCATTGGATGAGTTCTTCATGTCACCCAGCTACGCGGCGCGCGGCGGCAACAGCTTTCTCTTTCCCAACCTCTTGCCCAATTGGTCCTTTGAATTTCCGGCGCTCACCGCCGCCGATCTTGTCTTTGGGTGGGCCGTCTCCAGCGCGCCGGCTCAGGAGTCCATCGGCGTCGGCACTACTCCGGTTGCGGACGGCACCCAGGCAATCAAGTTCAGAACCGTGGCCACAAAGACCATTGCCGCGAACACAACCGTCACAGGCGCGCTCACGTGCGATCAGGCGGTGTCATGTACCCCCGGTGAGGTCTACGTCTTCACAGCGGCTTTGGATGCGATCCAAGGCACACTGGCGGCGGGCGTGCTTGGCGCGCAAGTGAGCGTGTCTTACTTGAATGCCGCCGGCGGCGCGCTGTCAACGGTCAACGGCACGGCGGCAACCATCGGCGTCGGCTGGCAGACGTACGGCTATCAGTTCACCGTGCCAGCCAGTGCGGCCAGCTTCAAAGTGAGTCTCCTCGCCACGCTTGCCAACTCCACCGCCTCGGCCATCACGCTTGACGGCTCCGCCTCAGTCTCATGGGACACGGTGGGCTGTAGCTTGCTCACCCCGCTCACGCCCTACGGCCGCATGGTTGGATCGCAGCCGCTGGGCTGCCTTGTGCGCTTCTCATCGCTGCCTGAAATTGCCGACATCGGCTGGGGCAACGGCGTAAAAGTGTACGGAGCCAAACTCGAATTGACGGAGGTATAACCGTGCCCACCGCCGTCTCTCCCATGGCCGTTCTCTCTCTTGCTGCCCAGCGCGATAAGTTCGTGCTGGCTTCCGGAGATGCTTGGCTCTTGCTGCTCGACATCATTTGGAACGGGCAACACATGCGCTTTGCGCGCAACGTTGACCCGATCCAGTTCGATGCCGGAGACGGCAACGGCGTGCAGACTTATCAGCCCTTCAACTTTGAATTCTCCGCTGAGCAGCCAGGCTCTGGACAACTCCCCACGATGGTGTTGAAGGCGTCCAATACCATGCGCATCCTGCAAGGCGTCATTGAGCAGTACGGCGGCATTGCCGGGGCCATTGCGAACGTATACGTGTACAACACAGCGCACCCGGCCGGTGAGCCTGATCTGGCCGTCTCCACAACCGTGATGAAGTCTGTATGCACGGCGGAGCTGGTCACGTTCTCTCTCTCCGCTCCCTCGCCATTGCGCCAACTCTTTCCCAAGTTCCTTTACCGCGCCAATTTCTGCATGTACGTCTCGCACTACAAGAGCATCTGGTGTGGATACACCGGGCCGCTCACTAACTGCGATGGCACGTACAACGGCGCGAACGGTTGCCAGGTGCATAACAACGCCGGACGCTTCGGAGCATTCCCCGGCATCGGAACCAACGGCACAGTGCTGGCGGCGCAGAATTGAGGACGATCCCTTATTCGCTGTGGGCAGACTTGCTACCTAAGCCGTGGCGTGAGGACGCACGTGGGCCGGATGCCTATGATTGCGTCGGATTCTTTCTTGAGATTGAGCGCCGTCTCGGCTTCCCGGTGCCCGCGTACGCCAGCGAAGTAGACGCCGTGGCGCTTGCGGTTGCCGATTGGGAGTTAGTCACCGATCCTCAACCGGGAGATGCAATCCTGATTCGCTCACTCAATCCGCGCTGGCATAT
>Ga0224530_1000039_pt1 | contig 91550 bp, 74 predicted proteins | sample CBST75metaG_FD_179873 | JGI IMG/M metagenome (GOLD analysis project Ga0224530, IMG submission 179873) | Peat soil microbial communities from Stordalen Mire, Sweden - C.B.S.T75 | ecosystem: Environmental > Terrestrial > Soil > Wetlands > Peat | place: Sweden: Norrbotten County, Stordalen Mire...
GTTCTTTTTGCCATGACACTATAATATCGCCATTTATTCGCCTGAGCAAGATTGATATTCATCTTCTCCTTATGCCTGGAGCCTGGCCACGGGCAGCACGCTGCCGACGGGCTGGAACCTCAGTTCGACCGGCTTGCTGACGGGCCCAGCGCCCACGGCCGGACAGGCGGGGACATTCGCTTTCACCGCCGATGTGGCCGACTCCGGCACGGCGACGGCCCAGACCGCCAGCGCCGATCTGACGGTGACCGTCAATCCGGCCGCGGCGATTACGTTTGCCGGCACAGTACCGGCCACAGCTACATATAATGTTGCCTTTACCGGCAGCTCCGCGGCCACTGGCGGCGCCGGCGCGCTGGGCTATACAGCCACCGGCCTGCCCACCTGGCTGACTCTCAACGCGGCCACCGGCGCGATTGCCGGAACGCCAACGGCCGTGGGCACATTCAAATTTACGGTGACAGCCGCGGACGCTTTCGGCGACTCGGCCACGCAGTCCTATACGATTACCGTCAATCAGGCGACGCCGGCGCTCAGCTTCGCGGCAATTCCCACCAAGACTTATGGCGATGCGGCCTTCGCGGTGAGCGCCAGCTCGGCTTCCACGGGCGCGGTGACGTACTCGGTGACGAGCGGCCCGGCCACGATTTCCGGCAATACGGTGACTCTGACCGGAGTGGGAACTGTGATTCTGAGCGCCAGTCAGGCGGCCACCACGAACTACACTGCGGCAACGGCGACCACCAGCTTCACGGTCAACCCGGAGCCAGTCACGCTGAGTTTTGCGTCAATTTCCACTAGAGTCTATGGTGATGCGTCCTTTACGGCGAGCGCCAGTTCAGTCTCCAGCGGAACAATTACCTATTCCGTGACAAGCGGCCCGGCCACGATCGACAGCTCCAGCGGATTGGTGACGTTGACCGGAGCGGGGACCGTGGTTCTGAGCGCCAGTCAGGCGGCCAGCGGCAACTATGCCGCCGCCACGGCCAGCACCAGCTTTACGGTTAACGCCGCGCTGAGCATTACGACCGCCAGCGAACTGCCAACAGGCGCGAATGGAGTTGCCTATTCGCAGCAATTGGCGGCCACGGGCGGCTTGGGAACATATACATGGTCGCTGACCGGCTCGTCGGATGCAACGAACCTTGCTGCGTTGGGCTTGAGCTTCAGCAGCGCCGGAGTGCTTTCCGGCACAACGCCGGTCCTCGGCGGCCCGGTCACTTTCACGGCGCAGGTCACTGACGGCACGCGCACGGTCTCGGCCGGTTTCTCAGTCACAATCTCAACGCTGGCCATTACCACCGCAACGCTGCCCACGGCGGGGTTGGCGGGATCGTCCTATACGGCGACCCTGGCGGCGACAGGCGGCTCAGGCAGCTATAGCTGGTCAGTGACTTCGGGAGGCAGCAGCCTGTCGGCGATCGGCCTGAGCCTCAACAGCAGCACCGGCGTTCTTTCCGGCACGCTGGTTGCCGGAAGTGCCAACTTTACGGTGAAGGTGACCGATGCCAGCAGTACGGCGCTGACGGCCACGCAAAACTACTCAATCACGGTAAGTCAGGCGCTGGCTCTGACTCCTAATCCAAGTCCTTTGCCGGCGTTTACCTCAGGCCAAGCCTATAACGGCACAATTACCGTTTCGGGCGGCAGCGGCACCTATGCGAGCTTCCAGGTGAACGATGGCAATGGATTGCAAACCGTTCCCGCTTACCAAAACGGGAACATTACCTTGTCGAGCGGCTTCACGCTGTCGATGCAGCATGACTATGAGCTGATCATCAACGGAACACCCAGCATAACCACGTCGTTGCCGCTCAACGTCAAAGTGACTGACAGCGTGGGCAATGCGATTACGCAAACGTTCACGCTATCGCCCGCATCCGCGCTGGCGGTGACGGTGGACAACGTGCCGCAGGGCATGGTGGGAATGCCTTACACCTTCAGCAACGTTGCGGTTAGCGGAGCGACAGGCCCGTTCTCCGTCACCTACACGAACACTCCAACGGGATTGGCGAACGGCACGTCCGCCAACAATGATGCCAATTTCCTGGTCGGCACTCCAACGGCGTCCGGAACGACCAAGGTTACGGTGACGGTGACGGATAGCACGACAGCGCAGACCGTGAGCGCGACTTTCAACCTGACCGTAGTGGAGAAGACGGTGGCGGCCCATAACGGCTATCTGACCGGACAGTACGCCTGCTACTTCGATCAGTACTGGGATGGCGGGGTGACCGGAGGAACCGGCAGCACGCTGTATCGCGGCGGCGCGGTCTTTGCCTTTGCGGCGGACGGCAGCGGCAAGATCACCGGCGGTGATCTTGACCACAACTCGCCCAAATCAGGGTATAAGAGCGCCTCGGTCAACGGCGCGCTCGGCGGCACTTACGTGGTGGGCGCGGACAGCCGCGGCTATATGCTGCTCACGGTGGGCAGCAGCACCACGCCGGTGGTCTTTGCGCTGGCGGGCGGCAACCTGAACAGCAGCGCCCAATTCTCCGAATTCGCCATTACGGAAATGGACGATGCGGGTACGGATCCCAGCGGTCAGCACGGCAGCGGCCACTGCTACAAGCAGAACACCACCACCGCGTTCACCGGCATCCTGCCCAGCGGCGGCTACGTCTTCAACCTGACCGGCGAAGACAGCAGCGGCGAACCGGAGTCGATCGCAGGCTCCTTTAACTTCACTGCCGGCACCGGCGCCACCACCGGAACCCTCACCGGAGTGATGGACGAGGTCTATGGCACGACTGTGATGGCGGACATAAGCATGGCCGGAACCACCGCCGCGGCGGACTCCTACGGCCGCATGGAGATGGCCGCAGGCCCCACGGGCAGCAGTGGCACCAATACCATCGTCGTATACCTGACCAACAACACCAAGGGGGCGATCGTGTTAATGAGCGAGGAACCCCACAACGGATCGAACGCGGGCGAGGGCCAATCCGACTTCCTCATCGGCGAGGGCCGGAAGCAGGTTGCAACGGTGCTTACCGCCAGCAATCCGCTCACCGGCTCTGGGGTGCTGTACTCCGAGGGCACGAACACGGAAAACGCGTCTGGCTCCACGCCCACTTACGAGGCGCAGATGACTCAATTCACCGGCAGCAGCGCCAAAACAATCACCCTCAACTCCATGATTGAGAACGATAACGGCAAGTTCAAGAAAGACTCCAGCGATTCCACCGGCCAGTCGATGACCTACGCGGTGGATACAACCACGGGCCGGGTCACATTAACCGGCCAGACGGGAATCTACTTCTACCTCTACGACACCAACTCCGCTGCCGTCATTTTTGACCAAGTCACGAGCAACAACGATGGCACGAGCGGGACCGCCGTCCAGCACATGACTGGCTGGATCGAACCGCAAGTCACCCCAACCTCCGGCACGTGGGCGGCCGGCGACCTCGCGACCTCGTACTTCATGTACAAGATCGAAAACGGGAACCATGACGACAACTCTCAATCCAGCGTCCTCACCACGGACGGCAGCGGAAACTTCAGTAATTTCGCAGAGGACGACGGCGGCCAGGGCTGGGCCAGCTGGGATGAGAGCTTGACGAACGAGAACGGCACAACAGAAACGGGCGCCGTTGCCCTGGATTCGACGGACGGGAAATACGGCCTCCTCGATGTAAGCTTCACGGAGAGCGGAACAACCACAACGGAGAGTTACTGCTTCGCCGTCAGCGCGGATGCGGCTACCGTATCCGGCGCCAAGGGCAAGCTCGTCTGCCTGGATGCGGATAGCAATTCTCCTCGTCTCAACATCATTCAGGAGTAAGCGGCTTCCAACCGGATCGCCAGGCCCCGCCTTCGGACGGGGCCTGTTTTTTGCGCCGCATCTCCAGGTCCTTTGCATCAGTTGATGTTCAGAAAGGCCACGGCTTCAAAGCCTGCCCCGAGCTATGCGAAGGACTCCGCAAATGCAATCAAATCAGCGCGGGCAGGCAGGGTTGGGTTTTACAGGCTGCGGAAAAAGGCTTGGATCCAGGCAAAACGCCTGAAATACATCCCTCAGGAGCTAAAGAAGCTGCGAAAAAGGGCCTGGATTTGACCCTGACCATCGAAAATCTTCCCTCAGGGGCTAAAGCCCACGTTGATTTTAGGTCACTTATGGCACGACTGAAGTCGTGCCCTGACGCTTCTTGCCTCCGCGGATGAGTTTTTCCGCAGCCTGTAAAGCCCGCATTAATTCTGCTGGCTTTATGCGGGGGATGAAACCCCCGCCTCCCTCCGAATCGGGTTTTTCCGCGGCCTGTTTCACCCGTCCATTCATCCCCTGAGGGGAGCCGCATTGTCTCGCTGAGGCTTGTTCACAACTTTCTTGAAGCTGGATCCGCAGGCAGTTTGAGACTCGCAAGTTGCCGAAAATCCCCTATTGATCCGGCAATAAAACAGTGGCACCTTCTTTCCCACCCTTTCCCGCAAAAAACGCGAGAAAGAATGGGGCACCCTGACAGTATTTATTTGCCGGATCAATAACGCTTACTTTCGTCACCCGAATCTCCTCAATTTATCTGCCAGCGAGCCGATAAGAGAATGCAGGAGACTCCCCAATGACGCAACTTCACATTTCGTTGCTGCTTTGTTTTGCGATGCTGGCCTCGGCGGCCGTGGCGGCCGCGGGCACAGTGGAAGAGCGCGGCAGCATGATGGCGGTGAGCGGGGTCTACTCGGTCACCTTCAATCTGAACATTCTTTCAACTCTGCCGGCGGGGAGCATGATCACCTGCAGGGCGCGGATTGCGCCCAATCCGGGGCGGCTGGACCCGCGGAACCGGCCTCCTGCCGAGCTTCCGGCGCAGGCGGAGGGGCGGGTTGCGTTGAACGGCCCGACGGCTGCCTGTACGGCGGAGATTCCGTTTGCGTGGACGGTGGCCAGTGCGCAGGGCGGGGTTGTTCTGAGCTACGAGATCGACGCGGTGAGCGGCTCTGCCGGCGCGCCGCTGCTGGTCAGAAGCAGCGCGCGGCAGAACATCAGCGCGCCGTTGCCGGTTTCGGGCGGAAGCGCTAACCTGAGCCTGAACGTGGGCCTCTGAGAAGATCTGCAATCGGAACCGGAACCGAAGAGAACAGCCGCTGCGCGCTTCAGAGCAGCTTCAATTCCGCGGCGCATCAGGCCCCCCGGTGTACACGGTGCGGCCCGATGCGTTATTCTGACCCTTAGAAGATGATCTTTTCCCACGATTACATCGGGTATCTTGCCCGCCGGACCGTCAAGCACCTCATCGATGCCAAGATGATCACCACCAGTGATTTGAAGGGGACCGAAGAGCGCGTTCATCAGGCGCTGGCAGAGGAACTTGCTCTGGAGGACCGCATCAACGAGGAAGTGCGCGTGATTCTGGACGCGTATGCCGAAGAGATGCGCAAGACTGGCGCGCAGTACGCCGAAATGTTCAAGAAGATCAAGAACGAGCTGGTCAAGAAGTACAAGGCGGTGCTATGAGGATCAGCCCCGACAAGCTCAACAAGCTGGCGCACACCGTGGCCGACACCGTGGCCGAGATTGACGCGGTCGGCTTTCTGGAGGATCGCAACACCATCCGCCAGGAGGCGCGCAAGGCGCTCACCGCCCTGCTCACCCAGGAAGCGGCCATCGACGAGGCCGCCCGCAAGAAGATCGAATCGCAGCGCAAGATCATCATGGAAGGCTCGCAGGAGTGGCAGATTCTCTACCGCAAGTACTATAACGACGAAGTGCGCAAGCTGGGCATCTAGATCGGCGGCAAGCGGATTCGAGCAGCCTTTGGCAGCAGACAGAATTCTTGTTAAACTAAACAAGCAGCCTGTGAAGGCTGTTGCCAGCAAATGTGGCGCTATCGTCCAGGGGTTAGGACGTGAGATTCTCAATCTTAAAACTCGGGTTCGATTCCCGATAGCGCTACCAAATTTCTTTTGCTAAAGCCCGCCAAACTGGCGGGCTTTGCTTTTGCACAAAAAGCCTGCTGGCGTGCCTGGATTGAAGTCGCGGGAACCGTGGCCCACAAAAGGCTATAGAATTTCCACTGTTCCTTTCGTCTTGAATTCGTGGTTTCCCACCCATTTCACAAAAATTCAAGAAGCAGGTCCTTCGACTCGCTGCGCTCGCTCAGGATGGATGGGGCACGGAGCTTCTTTGCGCCATCCGTAAAAATGCCCCCAACAGGTAATCCGGCCGCTTCGTCTTGCACTGCGAACTCCGGCTTGCACGGCGTTCACGGGCATCCGGATGTTCGCGGTGATATGCTGGAAACGCTTTCAGGGTGTACCCACAGCCCTTTGGGTTACCTGCGGGCATGAAAGCCGGCTCGTGTACGACATGACTTTCAACGAAGCAAAAAAAGATTTGCTCCACTCGATAAGGAAGACCGCATGTTCCCACGATATAAGTCCATTGCATCACTCGTTCTTATGTGCCTCCTGGCTCTGCCATGGATGGCTCAGGCACAGAACCGCACGGTTCACGCCGACATCGGCCACGTGATCGGCCCGCATTCGCATGTTCCGCTGCGCTGCGTGGGCGCGGGCCGCGCCAACGAAGGCCTGCGCGCCGACTGGCAGGAGCAGCTTGCTTTGGTGCAGCGCGAAATCGGATTCAAGTACATCCGCATGCACGGCATTCTGCATGACGATATGGGCGTCTACGACGAAGACGCGAAGGGCAATCCGGAGTTCAACTTTCAGTACGTGGATGCGCTCTACGACGCGCTGCTGAAGCAACATATCCGGCCATTCGTCGAGTTCACGTTCATGCCCGCGAAACTGGCCAGCGGACCGCAGACGATCTTCTGGTGGAAGGGCAACATCACTCCGCCGAAAGACCCCGCGAAGTGGAACGCGCTGATCCGCGCCTTCGTCGCTCACTACAAGCAGCGCTACGGCGAAGAAGAGATCAAGCAGTGGTACTTCGAGGTGTGGAACGAGCCGGATCTTCACAACGGCTTTTTTACCGGCTCGCTCGACGATTATCTGGCGCTCTACAAGAACACAGCCGAGGCGGTGAAGGCCGAGTGCCCGGCCTGCCGCGTCGGCGGACCGGCCTCCGCTTCGCCCTACGCGTTTGAAGAGGCCTTCGAGAAGTACGTCGTCGCCAACAACGTGCCCGCCGACTTCGTCGCGACGCACGCCTATGGCGTCAAGCAGGGCTTCCTGGACGCGGATGGCACAGCGGGCACCGTCCTCGACCCAGCGCCGGACGCCGTCAGCGGCCGCATGCAACATTCGCGCGAGCTTCTGGTCCACTCCGGCCGTCCCGGCATGGAACTGCACTTCACCGAATGGAGCTCCGCATATACGCCGACGGATTTCATGCACGACCAGTACCACCAGGCGAGCTTCATCCTCGACAAGGTCAAGCGCGCTTCGCCCTATGTCGACTCCATGTCGTATTGGACGTTCACTGACGTTTTCGAGGAGGGCGGCCCGCGCTTCACTCCTTTCCACGGCGGCTTTGGCCTGTTGAATCTCGAAGGCATCCGCAAGCCGGCCTTCTTCGCTTATCGCTTTTTGCATCAGCTTGGGGAGCAGGATGTCGCCAGCGACGACCCGCAGTCCTGGATCACGCGCTCGGCGGATGGCTCGGTTCAGGCGCTCGTGTGGGATTACAGCCCGGTGGTTCCTCCGGCAGGCCAGACGGACCAGAGCTACTATCGCAATGAACTGCCGGCGGCGGACAAGGGCACGCTCCACTTGCAGCTTGCGGGCCTGAAGGCCGGACGCTACAGCGTAAGCACCTACGCCGTTGGCTATCAGCACAACGACGCCTACACGGCGTACGTTCGCATGGGATCGCCGCGCCAGTTGACGCGCGAGCAGGTCAGCACATTGAACGGCCTGAGCACCGGAGCGCCGGAAAGCGTCAAGGAGATCAACGTAGAGAGCGGCGCGTATAGCCGCGACCTGCCGCTGCACGCCAACGACGTTTACCTGATCGTGCTCACACCGATCAAGTAGCGCAGTTCAGAAATCGTATTAGGTCTTGGGTGTCCCACCCTCGGCGCTGTCATTCTGAGCGAAGCGCAGCGGAGTCGAAGAACCTGCGTCTCGTTTCTTTGCGGCCAGGGTGGGAAAGCGCGAACTCCACGTATGAAATGAAGCGGTCAAACATCTATCGCGCAAACAGCGCAAGCGGAATGGCCTCGCCCATGGCTTTGTAACCTGCGGGCGAGGGATGCAGATGGTCGCCGCAGTCATAAGCGGGCAGCAGCCGGTCCGTATGCGCGGGGTCGCGGACCACCGCGTCAAAATCGATCACCGCATCGAAATGACCCGTGGCGCGAATCCACTGGTTCACCGCCTGGCGGTCGGCCTCGCTCAGCGGCCCCGGATGGTAGTAGTCCGAACCGGCATACGGCGTGACTGTCACCCCATAGACGCGCAGGCCGTGCGCATGGGCGCGCAGAATGATCTGCTGGTAAGCGGCAATCACAGACTGCACCCGCGCCGCATGAGCCTCAGGCGTCACTTCGCCGTTCTGCGCCAGCCCGCCCAGGTCGTTGACTCCCTCGAAGACGATCACCCATTTCACAGCCTCCGGGGCGAGCACATCGCGATCCAGCCGCGCCAGCACATTCGGCCCCAGTCCGTCGGTCAACAGGTGATTGCCGCCGATGCCCTGGTTCACAACACCGATGGAGCGCGTTCTGGGCGAGGCCTGCAACCGCCGCGCCAGCACATCCGTCCAGCGGTCGTTGCCGTTCGTGGTGGCTCCGTGGCCATCGGTGATGGAATCGCCCAGCGCCACCACGGATGCCGCTCCGGGCGCGCCCAGCACATCGATTTCCGAAACCTGGTACCAGTGATCCACGCGCTTTGCATCGGCAAGAGCCGGAGCGCTCACCGCATCTCCCGGCTCGTAATACGATGTGGCGCGCGAGCCAGGATGCCCCGCCTCCGTGGACGGCGGCGTATCGAGATGAAAGGTCACAGCCACGTCCGACAAGGGCGCGACCGCGTAGTCCACGGGGTCGGAAACGAATTCCGCGCCCGGAGGAACGGTCACCTCAACACTGCCCGCAAACCGCAGCGTACGGTCGCTCGCGGGGTCAATGGCCGCCGCCGATGGCGAAAGCGGCCGCGCAACGTGGACCGAAGTGAAGCGCAGCGCCGCCGTTCCGAATGCATTGGAAACATGCACCCGCAGCGCTGGGCCACCAACTGATAGATGGAAAACCTGCCGCACGGTGGCATCCGTCAGATCGGCCGCCGGCAGGGCATTCTGCGGCTCGGGAATCTGTTGCGCGGCCCCCCAACTGGCTACCCACACTTGTGCTTGATGCGCGCTTTGCGCAGAAGCCTGCCCCATCATGCAAGCCGCGACGAAGACGAAGCCAACGGTCAAAAAGAATTGTCGTGTCTGTGTCATTAGGAAAGATTTACCATGAAAACCCGAAGTAAATAGCGTTTCAAACGCAGTCAGCATATCACTCTGGAGCATTCCCGTGCCGCTTGCCAAGAAGTTGTCGTCTCTGTCCCTCTGCCTTTCCTGCGCCCTCGCTGCCTCTGCCGTGGCCCGGTCGCAAAGCGCCGCAGTTCCGCCCCCGGCCGCCCTCACTGCCGAGCAGGATCATCAGAACATGATGGATCAGCTTGGCATCAAGGCTCTCAGGCCGGGGCCGAACGGCGACGAAAAAGCGCCCAACCACGCCAACTATGACGAGTCCAAAGCCAATCCCTTTCCCACTCTTCCTGACCCGCTCACGATGCAGGATGGCCGGAAGGTGACGACGCCGGAGATGTGGTGGAAGAGCCGCCGCCCTGAACTGCTCGAGCTTTTCTCGAAGTACGTCTATGGCCGCGTTCCAAACCTCCTGCCCAAGGTGACGTGGACCGTGACAACCGTGGATCACGAGATGATTGGCTTCACGCCGGTCATCGCCAAGGACCTCATCGGCGAAGTGGACAACTCGGTCTATCCGGCCATCAAGGTTCGCATCCACATGACGCTGGTGACGCCCGCGAATGCCAAGGGTCCGGTGCCGATCCTCATGATGTTCGGCCGCGCCGGATTCCCTGCTCCCAACGAGCCGCGCGGGGAGGATTTGGACCGCATCAACAAGGCCATGAAGACCCTGCTCGCGCAGCAGGACCCCTCGCTCAAGGACGTGATTGCGCAGCACCCGGCATGGGAGCCGGTGAAGGAAACGCCCTTCAAGTTTCCCGAGTTGAATGAGGATGGCGGTCTTCCCAACACCTGGCAACTGGTTGCGGATGGCTGGGGCTTCGTGCTGTTCGATCCGGCCAGCGTGCAGGCGGACGACGGCGCAGGGCTGACCCGCGGCATCATTGGCCTGGTCAACAAGGGGCAACCGCGCAAGCCGGAGGACTGGGGCGCTCTGCGCGCCTGGGCCTGGGGCGCGAGCCGCGGCCTGGATTACCTCGAGACCGATTCCGCCGTCGATGCCAAGCGCGCCGGCATTGAAGGCGTCTCCCGCTACGGCAAGGCAGCTCTGGTCACCATGGCCTTCGACCAGCGCTTCGACATGGTCCTGGTTGGCTCATCCGGCAAGGGCGGAGCCACGCTGCTGCGCCGCAACTTCGGCGAAGCCGTCGAGAGCCTCACCGGGGGCGAGTACTACTGGATGGCAGGCAACTTCCTGAAGTACGGCGCTTCCGAGGCCGCCTTCGGCAGCATGACGCCCGGCGACATTCCCGTCGACTCCAACGAACTGATTGCGCTCTGCGCGCCGCGGCTCACCTTCATCAGCTACGGCATCCCCGCCAAGGGCGATGCCAAGTGGCTCGATCACGAAGGCAGCTTCATGGCCACGGTGGACGCCAGCCGCGTCTTCACGCTGCTCGGCGCGAAGGGCCTCGATATCGAGGGCGACTATCACACCGCGAAGATGCCGCCGGTCAACGAGAGCCACATCGACGGCCAGCTTGCCTGGCGGCAGCATGACGGCGGCCACACCGACGCGCCCAACATGAAGTATTTTCTTCAGTGGGCCGACAAGTTGAATGGGACTGCACAGCTAAAGCAGTGAGGCTAGGAAAAAAGAAATCCGGGCACTGGCTTTCTGACTGTATGATTTCGTTCTTGCAGGTCTGTGGTCTCCCACCCTTTCGCCAGTAAAAAGGCGAAAGGATGGGGCACGGAGGATGGTACAGCCTCAAACAGTCGGACACCTAGAGCATTTTCGGAATACATATAGACTTTTTAAGCGGCGTGCAGGTTGTCTTTTTCTTGATGAAAAAGACACTTAGCATCGTGCTCTCGGTCTACACCAATTCCGAAAATGCTATAGCTCGCGTAATTCATCCCTGGCGAAACTTCGCCACCACATCCAGATAGGCGCGCGCGGCTTCAGTAATGACTTCCGGCGTTCCGGCGTCGATGGCGGCCAGATTGACGAGGTCGCTGCCGACGCCGAGGGCGCGTGCTCCGGCGCGCAGAAAGCTCTCGGCGGTTTGCAGCGTGACGCCGCCGGTGGGAATGAGCTTGAGTTGCGGAAAGGGGCCGTGGAGCGACTTGAGGTAGCTTGCGCCGCCCATTGCGGAACACGGAAAAACCTTCACATAATCAGCGCCCGCGCGCCAAGCGGTGATGATTTCCGTTGGCGTGAGCGCGCCGGGGATGGAGAGCTTTTTCCTGGCTTTGGTCACGGCTATGACTTCAGGATGCAGGCTGGGACTGACGACGAACTCCGCGCCGGCGTCGATGGTGGCTTCCGCTTCTTCGGCGGTCGTGACGGTGCCGGAGCCGAGCAGGAGCTTGTCTCCGTACTCCTTTTTGAGTTCCTTCAGCACCTCCAGCGCGCCGGGAACGGTCATGGTGACTTCAATAACGGTGATGCCGCCTGCCAGCAGCGCCTTGACGACGGCTTGGGCCTGAGCGGCGTTGCGAGCGCGCAGAACCGGAATCAGGCCGGCGCGTTCGATGATTTGTGCTGTACTTTCGGGCATTTTCTCCTCGGATGATGGATGCGCTTTATCGGGCAATTCTGGCAGAGCCTCCCTTGATGACGCGCTCTACCTCGGCCAGGGTGGCCATGCTGGTGTCGCCGGGGGTGGTCATGGCCAGAGCGCCGTGCGCGACGCCGCAGCCGAGGGCCCAGTCGATGGGCTTGCCTGCAAGCAGGCCGTAGATGAGGCCAGAGGCGAAGCTGTCGCCGCCGCCTACGCGGTCGTAAATGTCGATGTCGCGCTGGGGAACGTGGATAATCTTGTCTTCATAAAGAGCGATCGCGCCCCAGGCGTTGCGGCTGGCGGTCTGCGCGGTGCGCAGCGTGCTGGCGATGAGCTTCAGGTTGGGATAAGCCGCGGCAACTTCGCGGAGCATCTCCTCGTAGCCGGCGATGGGCAATTCCGAAAAATCCTCGCTGACGCCTTTGATCCGGACTCCGAGCATAGTGGAGAAATCTTCTTCGTTGCCCAGAAGCAGGTCGACCTTGCGAACCAGTTCGCGGCTGACTTCCTGGGCCTTGGCCTTGCCGCCAATGGACTTCCAGAGGGAATCGCGGTAATTCAAGTCATAAGAGACGGGGGTCGCGTGGCGGCGGGCGGCGTCCATCGCTTCCGCAGCCACATCGGCCGTGGAGGCGGACAAGGCGGCGAAGATGCCGCCGGTGTGAAACCAGCGCGAGCCGTTTTGCTCGCCGAAGATCGTTTCCCAGTCGAAGTCGCCGGACTTGACCTGGCTGATGGCCGTGTGGCCGCGGTCGGAGCAGCCAACGGCGGCGCGCACGCCGAAGCCGCGCTCGGTGAAGTTGAGGCCATTGCGAACCTCGCGGCCTACGCCGTCATAGGGGACCCACTGGAGGAGCGAGGGATCGACGCCGCCCTGAAGAATGAGGTCTTCCAGAAGGTGGCCAACGGGGTTGTCGGCAAGGGCTGTAATGATGCCGGCGCGCAGGCCGAAGCAGCGGCGGAGACCGCGGGCCACGTTGTACTCGCCGCCGCCCTCCCACGCCTGAAACTGGCGCGTGGTGTGGATGCGGCTCTCGCCGGGATCGAGGCGGAGCATGACTTCGCCCAGGCTCAGGCAGTCCCAGCGGCGTGAAGAATCGGGAATGAGAATTGGATTCATGGGCATGAAAACAGCTTTCAATGACACTTTATCGCATTGAGGCCGAACCGCAGTGTGACAATGTGGGCCGCGGGTGAATCGGGTTACATGATAATGTTCTTGGGACGGAAATCAGCGGAAGAAAAATCGCCGCGGATTTCAGGCAATGGACCTGCGACGCGAAAGCGAGCGGGGGAGGGATAGGAAAATGAGCAAAGGTCTTTTCGATTTAACGGGCAGGGTTGCGGTGGTGACCGGCGGAACTACGGGGCTGGGCCACGCGATTGCGCTGGGCTTGGCAGACGCCGGGGCCGATGTGGTGGCCAGTTCGCGGCGGCAGGAGCAGGTGGAGAAGACAGCCGCGGAGATCGAGGCGCTGGGACGGCGCACGCTGCGCGTGACGAGCGATGTGCTGGACCGGGCCTCTGTGCAGCACCTGCACGATGAAGTGCTGAAGCAATTCGGCAAGGTGGATATTCTGGTGAATGCGGCCGGCGTTACGCACAAGGGGCCTGCGCTGGAAGAGGACGAGGCCGACTGGGCGCGAGTTATCGAAACTAATCTGACGGGCACGATGCGCTGCTGCCAGATCTTCGGCGCGACGATGGCCGCGGCGGGGTACGGGCGCATTGTCAACATCGCCTCGATGACTTCGTTTGTGGGCTTTTATCAGGTTGCGGCATACTCGGCCAGCAAGGGCGGAGTCGCCTCGTTTACCAGAGTGCTTGCCGTCGAACTGGCGCCCAAAGGCGTGAACGTGAACGCCATTGCGCCGGGCGTCTTTCCCACTTCGCTGAACGCCGCGATTATTCAGAGCACACCGCGCGGAGAAGAGTTGATCCTGCGCACGCCAATGCGCCGCTTCGGCGAGCCTCGGGAGGTAGCCGGCGCGGCCATCTTCCTGGCCTCGGAGGCCGCTTCTTTTGTGACCGGCGACGTCATTGTCGTGGATGGCGGCTCCCTGGCCAGCGGCGTTAATCAGTAGATAGCTGACAGCTAGCAGCTAACAGCTGACAGTTAACAGCTAACAGCTGACAGTTAACAGCTAACAGCTGACAGTTAGCGGTAAGCTGTTAGCTTGAAGCAGGCGGGAAAATGAAGATCACCAAAGCATATGTGAATATCACCTCTCCGGGCAGAAACTTTGTCACGCTGAAGGTGGAAACGGACGAAGGCATCTATGGCCTGGGCGACGCCACGCTGAATGGGCGCGAGCTGGCCGTGGCCAGTTACTTGACCGACCACGTGATTCCCTGCATCATCGGGCGCGATCCCTTCCAGACCGAAGACCTCTGGCAGTATCTTTATCGCGGCCCTTACTGGCGGCGCGGACCGGTGACGATGTCGGCCATTGCCGCGGTGGATGTGGCTCTGTGGGACATCAAGGGCAAGGCGCTGAATACGCCGGTCTATAACCTGCTGGGCGGCAAGAGCCGCGATGGCGTGCTGGTTTATTGCCACGCGACCGGCAAGGACATCGACCACGCGCTGGAAGACGTGGCCAGGCACCAGCAGATGGGCTACAAGGCGATCCGGGTGCAGAGCGGGATTCCGGGACTTTCCGCCACCTATGGCGTCTCCAAGCAGTCGGGGCGCTACGAGCCGGCCGAGCGCGGGCTGCCATCGGAGTATGAGTGGTCCACCGAGCGCTACCTGCGCCACGTTCCTCTTTTGTTTGCGCGGGTGCGCGATGTTTTCGGCGAGGAGCTTCATCTGTTGCACGATTGCCACCACCGGATGACGCCCATCGAGGCGGCAAGGCTGGGCAAGGAATTGGAACCCTTCCATCTGTTCTGGATGGAAGACCCGACGCCCTCCGAACTGCAGGAAGGCTTCAAGATCATCCGCGAGCATACGACGACGCCGATTGCGGTGGGCGAAGTCCTCAATTCAATCTGGGATGCGCACGATCTGATTCGCAACCAGTGGATCGATTACATCCGCATGACGATTGTCCACGGCGGCGGCTTTACGGCGCTGAAGAAGGTGGCCGACTTTGCCGAGTTGTACCACGTGCGCACCGGCTTCCACGGAGCGACGGACCTGTCGCCGGTGACCATGGCCGCGGCGTTGCACTTCGATACGGCGATTCATAACTTCGGCATTCAGGAACACATGCCGCACACCGACGAGACCGATCAGGTCTTCCCGCACGAATACACGTTCAAGGATGGGCTGATGGTTCCGGGAGACAAGCCGGGATTGGGCGTGGATCTGGATGAGGCGCTGGCCGCGAAGTATCCCTATCAGCGCGCCTATCTGCCCATCAACCGCAAACTCGACGGCACCATTACGGACTGGTAAGCCCGCCGCGAAATCAAACAAGAATCCCCCGCGCGGAAGCTTCCGTGCGGGGGATTTCTGTTTTCAGCTTCACAATGTTCCGTCTGCGAAAATGCCCTCAGCTTTTCAGCGCCACCCGGATGTGCAGTTCCTTCAACTGCTCCGCGGTAACCGTCGTCGGCGCATCTACCATCAGGTCGATGGCCCTGGCAGTTTTCGGGAAGGCGATCACTTCGCGCAGGCTGGGCGCGCCGGCCAGCAACATCACGATGCGGTCCAGGCCCAGCGCAATGCCGCCATGCGGCGGAGTTCCGTATTCCAGCGCATCCAGGAAGAAGCCGAAGCGCTTGTGCGCCTCTTCGTCCGAAATCCCCAGCGACTGGAAGATCTGCTGCTGCACGTCCTTGCGGTGAATCCTGATGGAACCCGAGCCGAGTTCCAGGCCGTTCATCGCCAGATCGTAGCAGTTGGCGCGCACGCTGGCCGGATCGGTCAGCAGGTTGGCCATGTCGTCCTCGTGCGGCGCTGTGAACGGATGATGCGCCGGCATCCACTTGGCGATGGTCGCGTCGTACTCGAACATCGGGAAGTCGGTAATCCAGATGGGCCGGAAAGCTGCCGAGCCATCCACGGCTTTCGCGCCGCTCCACGGGTCCGCATCCTTCACCGCTTGTTCCGTCACGCCAAAGGCTCCGTGCTTGTCGGCGTATTTCTTGGCCAGTTCGGTGCGGAAGTTGCCCGCGGCCGTGTAAACGCTGATCTCGCGCTCGCTGAGGCGACCGGGGAACTTCGTGTCGCTGGCCTTGACCGGGTGGTCCGGGTCGCCGGCCACGATGATGACAAAGTCGCCCTCGGCCGCGGCGGCCAGTTCGCGCACCTTGACGGCAGCCTCGGGAAAACCCTTGGCCAGCCGCTTGAAGTCGTCGATGAACTTTGCGCCCTTTTTCAGCTCGAAGAGGGGGTGATTGTCCTCGCGCTCCTTGCGGCTCAACTCGCCCACGTTGGGAATGCGCAGCGCCACGACGGGCAGCGCCTTATCAATCTTCAGCGCGTCCAGATTCTCGTCGGTAAAGGCCGGGCGCACGTCCACCAGCCCCGGCAAACGCAGGTCAGGCTTGTCGCAGCCGTACTGCCGGATCGATTCGTCATACGTGATGCGCGGGAAGGGCGCGGGCAGCGTGACGCCGGCAGCGGCAAATGCGGCCACCATAAAACTCTCCGCCACGCCAAAGACCGTTTCCTGGTGCGGGAAGCTCATTTCCAGATCGATCTGCGTGAACTCAAGCTGGCGGTCGGCCCGCAGGTCCTCGTCGCGGAAGCAGCGGGCAATCTGGAAGTATTTGTCGAAGCCCGAAATCATCAGAATCTGCTTGAAGATCTGCGGCGACTGCGGCAGCGCGTAGAACTCGCCCGGATGAACGCGGCTGGGAACCAGAAAATCGCGCGCGCCCTCGGGAGTGCTCTTGGTCAGAATGGGTGTTTCGATCTCCAGAAATCCCTGTTTGCTGAGGTTCTCGCGAATGGCCAGCGCAATGTCGTGGCGCAGGCGGAAGTTGCGCTGCATCTCCGGGCGGCGGAGGTCCACGTAGCGGTACTTGAGCCGGACCTCTTCGTTCTGAATCGCCTCTTCCGAGGGCGAGAACGGCGCCAGAGCGCTGTCGTTTAGCACCAGCAACTCGGTGGCCGCGATCTCGATTTCGCCCGTGTCCATCTTCGGGTTAATCGATTCGTCATCGCGCAGGCGCACCTTGCCCACGGCGGCGACAACGTATTCCGGCCGGATCTGTTCGCCCTTGGCGTGGCCGTCAGGAATCAGATCCTTGTCCAGCACGATCTGGCTGATGCCGGTGCGGTCGCGCAGATCCAGAAAGATCAGGCTGCCGTGATCGCGGCGGCGGTTGACCCAGCCCATCAAAACAACTTCCTGGCCAGCGTTCGCGGCGCGCAATTCGCCGCAATAATGCGTTCGTTCGAGATTACCTAGAAAATCCAGCACTGCTCTTGTCCTTTACTTGCTTGCGGGAGTGGAAAGAAACGCCGCCAGCTCCGCGCGAGGAACCTTTGTTTGTATGCCTGTGGCGAAGGTCTTCACTGTAAGAATACCGGATTGCAGCTCGTCTTCGCCCAGAATGACGATGTGACGCGCGGTCTTGTCGGCGGCCTCGAAGGATTTTTTCAGCCGGAAGCTGCCTTCGCCCAGCTCGATCTTGAGATTCTTCTGGCGCAATTCCCGCGCCAGGCTGAGCGCGGCGGCATTGATTTTGGCGTTGGCCGCGCCCAGAGCGGCTGCGTCCTTCGGATCGCCCAGCGGCGCAATGTACGCGTCCGCCAGCTGCGGTGGGGCAGAGTTTTGGTCTTGCTGGGCCAGCAGGGTCAGCACAAGCCGGTCCTCGCCCATGGCGAAACCGATCCCCGGCGCGCGCGGCCCGCCCAGCATCTCGCTCAACCCGTCGTAGCGGCCGCCGCCAAGCAGTGCGTTCTGCGCCCCCAGGCCGCCGTGGGTGAACTCGAAGGTCGTCCGCGTGTAGTAGTCCAGCCCGCGCACCAGCCGGTGATTGCGCGTGTACGGCACGCCGGCCGCGTCCAGCGCCGCCGTCACAGCCGCGAAGTGTCTCGTTGAATCTTCGTCGAGCGAGTCGGCAATGCGCGGCAGCGTCTCGATCAGCGGCTGGTCCTCGGGAACCTTGCAGTCCAGCACGCGCAAAGGGTTCGTAACGGCGCGCCGCTGGCAATCCTCGCACATCTGCGGCGCCAGCGGAACCAGCGCAGCTCGCAGCGCCTCGTTGTAGCGAGCGCGGTCCGCGGCCGAGCCGACGGAATTCAGCTCCAGCGTCCAGCCCTTGATGCCCAGCTCGTCCAGCAGCGTGGCCAGCATTTCTAACACTTCCGCATCGCGCAGGGGGCTTTCGCTGCCCGCGGTCTGCGGCCCGATGACCTCCGCGCCAATCTGCGAAAACTGCCGGTAGCGGCCCTTCTGCGGGCGTTCGCGGCGGAATTGCGGACCGATGTAGTAGAGCTTCTGCAATTGGCCGGTCTCGCTCAGCTTGTGCTCGATGTAGGCGCGCACCACCCCCGCTGTGTTCTCCGGCCGCAGGGTCAGCGACTGGGCCTTTTCCGACTGCGCGCGGGCGCGGTCTTCCCAGGTGTACATCTCCTTCGAGACGATGTCGGTCTCTTCGCCCACGCCGCGGGCAAACAGCAATGTGTCCTCGAAGACCGGCGTGCGAATCTCGCCGAAGTTGTAGCGTGCAAAAACCTCTCGTGCGGTCGCTTCGATGCGGTTCCAAAGCGCCGTCTCTGGCGGCAGGAGGTCGCGGGTGCCGCGAACGGCTTTCAGTGTCTGGCTCATGAGTGATAACCTTTGGTCCAACTTCTTAGGATACAAGGTGAGAGCCGATGATCCTCCATGCCGCGTCGATTGCCGCGTTTTTCCTTCAACAAGCTCCGCAAACCCAATGCATTGTGAAGTGCGTGCAAGCTGCGCCAGATTCGTGGTTGAAATGGTTGCTGCCGACGATCATTCAGACCGTCATCAGCTTGGCATCGATCACGGCTGGCGTTTTAATTGCTTTCTGGTCTTTCCGTAAAACGAAGGAGCTGACAGAGGAGTCTTTTCGCGCAACGAGCGAAAGGGATCATGAGCGGTGGATCCTTGACCAAAAGAAGTCCGAGTGGAGGGAAATCCTAACTATTTGCAATGAAATCGACGAACAATATTTACTGCCGTATAAACAAGACGAAACGCTTGACGCACTAATCGAAAGGGTCAGGGGTCTTCATAGCCGGGTTCGCAGCCAGTCCGGCAAGTACGTGTTTATTTCAGACACGCTAAATAGTGAGCCATTGCGATTCTCTGATTACACACAGGGTATCGAACAAATAATCGAAAGATGGGAAGCGCTGCGATTCACAAAACATGCAGGCATTCGAATTCCAGAGGAGTACAACAACCTACGAAGCGGATTTCAAGGATTCGTATCGCGAATTGGTACAAGTGCTCAAGTCGATTTGGGCCTCTGGAGGAAAGATGACCATGGCTTGCTGATTCCTTCTGCATTGGATAAGACGAAGAAATAGTTTTGCAGTCAATTAAGCTTGGGTGCCCCATCCATCGCGTTTTTTGCGATGGGTGGGAAACCACGAACCTCAGCCTGCCGCTTTGTAACAGGGCACGATTTTAGTCGTGCCGGATGACGCAAATTTAGAATCTCGGCTTTAGCCGCTGCGGGCATGGAATCGACAAAAACGCAGGGGCTAAAGCCCGACATCTTTTTGTCGCCTCTGCGGCACGGCTGAAGCCGTGCCCTGTTACAAAGCGCTCTCGTTGCGCGAAAATAGTGGAACAGTGGAGTTTCCATGCAACACAAAATCAAGCTGACGCGAGACGAAGACGGCTGGATCGTCGCCGAGTGCACGGACTTGCCGGGCTGCGTCAGCCAAGGCAGGGACGAAGCGGAGGCACTGGCGAACATAAGCGAGGCAATCGCTGGATGGCTCTGGGCGGAAGAGCAAAAGGCCGCCGATGCGCTTGCGCGTGGGTAAATGCCTGTGCTTGTAGCCGTTTAGAGATAACGTCTCTGTTTTCAAGAATTTTGAGGCTATTATTCACATAATTCCCCTCTAGCGGTTTTTCGATTGCTACACCCCAACACCGATGCTGCTGAGTGGCTTTTTCTCAAGAAAAAGCCACCTTCCATGATGCCGTTCAGTGTACATATATTGGAGAACCGCTCTAAATTGCACTGTTTCTTGTGCTTTCAGCTCTGCTTAAATGAAAGTGTGAGGCAAAAGCTATGGGTAAGCTCGGCAACATCTATGGAAAAGAAGCGGTGAAAGCTTTCCAAAAGGCTGGCTGGTTGGCCCGTGGTCAAGTCGAAAGCCATCTGGTGCTGACCAAGGAAGGCATCCGGGCCAATCTAGCGGTTCCGCTGCATCCCGAGTTTGCTTCCGGAACACTGCGCGCACGGATTCGAGATTCCCGCATGAAGCCGATCATTTGGGTTTTCTTGTTAGTCGCTGTTTGGGCCGGGGTGGCAGATGCGCAGGAAGGCGCCAGGCCTGAACCTGTGTTCGTGATCCACGGTCCTACAATCGTGGCTTTTTTTGCGCCCGTGACAGGGCAGGAATTGAAAAACGAATCCGATCTCAACGAAGTGCTCAGCGACTTTCAGCTTTACTATGGTCAGGCAAGCGAGCCACTGCGGAAGGCGGGAGTTGATTTCCCGGATACAAATACCCTCTCGTTCAGAATTCGCATTGGAAAGAAGGTCCGGAGATACCGGATGAACGAGACGGGCGTCGGATATTTCTTCATCGCTCCCGGCAAGGCGCCGCATATTGAGTACGGCGTCATGACAGATGCAGACCTGCTGGATGCGGCCAGGAAATATTTTGGCATTGCGATCCGCTGAGAGGGATAGCCGCGCGGGCCTTCATTGCTCGAAGTGAAAGCTGGCCGGGATCATCTGCTGGTGCAGGACGCGCACGATCAGCACCCCGCCAGGCTCCGGGATGTAAAACACAACGTGCTTGCCAATCTCAAAACGGCGCAGACCGGGATGAATCGAATCGCAGCTTCGCCCGAGTGATCGATTCTCAGCCAGGAACTGGAAGCAATTCTGAAGCCCTTGCTTGTACCGCACGGTTTGCGCTCTTCCCCAATTCTTCATGGTATAGCGCAGGATGGATTTGAGGTCGGATACCGCGAGCCTTGCTACGCTATATGCCGGCACTCGTTCTCTCCTGCCGCTTCTTCTGCAGCCAGCTCTTCAATATAGGCATCAAGCCGTTCAAAGACTCCCGGCTCGGCAACCCCGCTGGCAAGCCCTTCTGCAATCGCAGCCCGCAGCGCGGTCATCTTCTCTTCGTACTCCCGCTCATCCCTCTCCAGCAGGCGCAGCGCGGTTCGCATCACTTCGCTGGCATTGGCGTATAGCCCTTCCTCAACCTTGGCGGCGACAAACTGGTCCAGTTCCTTGGTCAGGCTGACGTTGCGAGTCGGCATGGTACACCTCAGCTTGAGTATAGAATCTTTGGCCAACTTTGCCAAAGCACCTGCGGTGTGGCCAATTGCTTGCTATTCGCTCGCATGGGCTGCCTTCATGAAATCAAGCCCCAAACGCCAGGCAGCCCAACGCTATCCGCGTCGGGCCGCCTGGATCGTTCGCACGCCATGAGCGGAGGCCGCTCTCTTGCCCGCATAAAAAACGCCGCCCGTTTCCAGGCGGCGTTCTCTTTCGATCTACCAGGCAGGAACTAGTTGTTTTCCTTGGTTTCAATCCTCATGCCATAGAACGACTTGTGCACGAAGAACGCTGACACCAGGAAGAATGCGACGGCCAGGATGTAGGTGAGCGTCGGATTCTTCGCGCTGAGACTGACGGCCAGATCGACGGCCAGCAATCCAAACAGGGTGGTGAACTTGATAATCGGGTTCATGGCCACCGACGAAGTGTCCTTGAACGGATCGCCGACCGTGTCTCCGATTACGGTTGCATCGTGCAGAGGCGTCCCCTTCATATTCAAGTCGACCTCAACAACCTTCTTCGCATTGTCCCATGCGCCGCCGGCATTGGCCATGAAGATCGCCTCGTACAGGCCGAAGATCGCAATCGAGAACAGGTAGCCGATAAACAGGAACGGCTCGGTGAATGCGAAAGCGAGGGTAGCGAAGAAGACGGCCAGGAAGATGTTGAACATACCCTTCTGGGCGTACTTGGTGCAGATCTCCACGACCTTCTTGCTGTCGGTAACGGAGGCCTTTTCCGCGCCTTCCAGCTTGATGTTGGCCTTGATGAACTCGACCGCGCGATAAGCACCGGTGGTGACGGCCTGCATGGAAGCGCCGGCGAACCAGTAGATCACCGCGCCGCCGATAATAAGCCCGAGCAGGAAGGGCGCGTGCAGCAGAGAGAGCTTTTGCACGTCCTGGGTCAGGCCATGGGTCAGGGTCATGATGATCGAGAAGGTCATCGTGGTTGCGCCCACGACTGCCGTGCCGATCAGCACCGGCTTGGCCGTAGCCTTGAAGGTGTTGCCGGCGCCGTCGTTTGCTTCCAGCAGATACTTGGCGCGGTCGAACTTGGCGTCGATGCCGTAGTCCTTCTTCAACTCGGCTTCGATGCCGGGAATGGTTTCGATCAGCGACAGCTCAAAAACGGATTGAGCATTGTCGGTGACCGGGCCATAGGAATCGACGGCGATGGTAACCGGGCCCATGCCCAGGAAGCCGAAGGCAACCAGGCCAAAGGCGAAGACCGCCGGAGCCAGCATAATTCCCGCCGGATCAAGCGGCAAAGCCGGAATGCCCAGGCTGAAGAAATAGCCCAAGCCCATCAGCGCGACCATGCTCAGTCCCAGCCAGTAGGCCGACATGTTGCCGGCGACAAGGCCGGACAGGATGCCCAGCGAAGCTCCACCTTCCTTGGCGGAGGTGACCACTTCCTGCACGTGAGCCGATTTGGTTGAGGTGAAGACCTTGACCAGTTCGGGGATGACCGCGCCTGCCAGGGTTCCGCAGGAGATGATGGAAGCCAGCTTCCACCAGAGCGTTACGTCACCGTTGATGGCAGGAATCGTCAGGTACGAGACGACGTAGGTGAGGGCGATGGAAACGATGGAGGTGATCCAGACCAGTGAGGTCAAAGGCGCCTCAAAGTCCATTTCGTCGGAGTTCGCGTACTTCACCTTGGCGATGAAGCCATTGAGGAAGTAGGCGCCGGAGCTCGACAGCAGCATGGCCACGCGCAGGACAAAGATCCAAACCAGGAGTTGCACCTGGACCGTGGGATCCTTGACGGCCAGCAGAATGAAGGTGATCAGGGCCACGCCGGTGACGCCGTAAGTCTCAAAGCCGTCGGCCGAGGGGCCAACCGAGTCGCCCGCGTTGTCGCCCGTGCAGTCAGCGATCACGCCAGGGTTGCGGGCATCGTCTTCCTTGATTTTGAAGACGATCTTCATCAGGTCGGCGCCGATGTCGGCGATCTTGGTGAAGATGCCGCCGGCAATACGCAGGGCGGCCGCGCCCAGCGACTCGCCAATGGCGAAGCCGATGAAGCAGGGGCCGGCGTAATTGGCCGGGATGAACAGCAGGATGAAGAGCATGATCAGCAGTTCGACGGAGATCAGCAGCATGCCGATGCTCATGCCAGACTTCAGAGGAATCGCAAAGAGGGAATAGGGCTTGCCCTTCAATCCAGCGAATGCTACCCGTGAATTGGCAAAGGTGTTGACGCGGATTCCGAACCAGGCCACGCCATAGCTGCCAGCGATGCCAACCAGCGAGAACAGCAGGATGATCGGCAGCGTAACCGCGACATTTCCCACCGGCGCCAGGAAGCCGAAGTAGAGTGAGATGATGACCGCGATGAAAACCCAGAGCAAAAGAATGAACTTGCCCTGTGTGACCAGATAGGTTTTGCACGTCTCATAGATCAGTTCGGAGATTTCGCGCAAGGATTTATGAACCGGCAGGTTCTTCAACTGCACAAAAATCACCAGGCCGAACAGCAGGCCGGCGGCGCAGAAAAGCAATCCGATCGACAGAAGCTGATGCCCGTTCAAGCCGAAAAAGTTCGCGAAACTCACGCTGCTCAGATTCGGCAGCACCAGGCTGGCTTCGCCTCCGCCCGCTTGCTCCTGCGCGCCGGCGAATGTGGGAACCAGCAGCAGGCCCAGGGCCGCTATGGCCCTCAGCGGGCGCTTCAGATAGCTCCCGGTCCACTTGTCCGAGCCGATGACCAGGCGCGCCAGCAAGAAGGCCACAATGAGCGACAGAACGCTCACACCTATAGAAAAATCAACACCATTCATTACAGACAAAATCACATATCCTCCCGAGCGAAGTTTGGATCGTCTACCGCAAGCCACCCCGGGAAACACGACGTAAATTTACCGGGGGATAGTCAATTGAAGGCTAACACTCGCACTGAACCCGCTAGCGTGATTGTAGTCACAGCAACCATAGGATGCTACTGCCAGCGAATATGGGCGGATGAAAATTTGAAGACTGTTTCCCGAATAGGGGATAGCGGCTTTTGTGCCGGACTACTCCACCGGAATATCAATCTTGTCGCCGGGCAGCGGAATCTGCAGGTTCTTGTCTCTGGGGCTGCGCGCGCGGCCGCCCGGCAGCGGATGCAACTTGAAGAGAACCAGGACGTTGCGCTCCGGGTCGTCAAAGGCGCGGAAGCTGGCCGCCTGCTCCAGGGAAAAGCGTGCGTGCAGGTCCTCGAGGGTGCCGGGGTCAATGTCGTTCCAGGTGGCCCACCAGCCGGGCTGGTAATGGGCCAGCTTCGTAGCCAGGTCCGGGTACGAAGGGCCGGGAGTGCCGAAGTCATCGCACAGCGCGGGCAGATGAGTGACCATCGTGATCTGGTCGCCGCTGATCGAGACCAGCATCCGCTTGCCGTTGGGGTGGGCGTCAATATATTGAGTCAGCCGCTGGGCCGCCTCAACAAACGTGTATTCGGGATGAGCCGCGTAGTTCAGCGTCTGGAGGCCATTTGAAACCGTGGCCAGGGCAACCAGCGCGGCCACGGCCCAGCCCAGGCGGCGCGGCCAGGCTTCCTTGCCGGGCGCGGTTTGGCAGAGCAGCGCCCCAGCCCCCTGCGCCACCACGAAGAAGCTGAAAAATGCCACCACCGCGAAGTAGCGAGGCTGGGGATGGTTCTGGTAGGTCATGAAGAGGATGTATCCGGCGATGGCCAGAATCGAGGAGCCGAAGACCGGGTCCAGCAGCAGCGATCCAGCCCAGGTTCTCCATCCAGCGGCCGAAGGCCCATCCGCGGGAACCCGCCGCGCCAGCGCCGCGCCGGACACAATCGCGCCCACAATCACCAGGATGGCCAGCGGAATCAGAAGGTGATCGACCCAAAGCCCGCCGTGAAACGACCACCAGAAGCTCATCACCGGCCAGTAAAACTCCTTCGGCTTGTCGTATTTATTCACGAAGAAGAGGTACTTGAAGTCGGCAAAGAAACCAAAGTGAATCACCAGCGCCATCCACAAGCCAAAGGAGGCTGCAAAGGCCGAGGCCGAGGCCGCCACGCAGCGCAGGGCCAGTTTGCCGTTCTGCCGGAGCGGCAGCAGCATTGCCCAGGCCAGCGCCGGCAACAGGAAAACCGCCGTGGTCTTGGTCAGCATCATCAGCGTGAACAGCAGGCCGATGGCGACCGAAGCCCATACCGGCCTGCGCAGCCGCGGCAGGCGGACGGCCAGATTCAGCGTGGCCAGCGTGAACGCAATCAGCATCGGCTCCAGAATGGCCAGCCGGCTGAAACAGTAAAGGAAGGGGCTGGTGACCAGCAGCGTCAGCGCCGCGAGCGCCACCCAGCGCGAACCGCGCGTCCTCAGCAGCAGGTAGCTCAACAGAAGATTGCAGAAGAAGAAGCCCACGGCCAGCCCGCGAGCCGCCTGGATGGTAACTCCGGTAAAGCAGAACAGCAGCCACTCCAGGAAAGGCCACACCGGCACGGCCGGCGCGGGATTGAAGTCGCCGGGCAAATACCAGTTGCCAAACAGGTGGGCGCGCATGGCGGCGTTGCCGTACCAGCCCTCATCGGTGTACTTGGCCCAGTCCATGAACCAGGGGGTGTGGTTGGGAAAGTCGGCGCTCAGATGAACGGCGTGCAGCAGCGCAAAGCCGCAGACGGCTACGAGCCAGAGAACGTAAAGCCAACGCTTGTGCAAGATCGTCAAAGGCTGTTTCCCCACGAGAACCGCGCATTTCGATGAGGCGGCCGCAGACAATTTCCCCGCGCAGGCAAGCAGCCACAAGAATTGCAACGAAAAACGCCGCGCAGAGGATGGTCCAAGTATACCGCGGTCGAAATACGATCTGCCTTACCAACGGCCTGCCGCCCGAATGAGCCTTTTCGCTGCCTGCGTGGGGCTACAGCAGGCCGCCACTGCCGGCCTGCCGGCGCGCAAAGAGCCAGGAGGCCAGCGAAACGCCGAGAGCCAGCGCGACCCAGGCTGCATCTTCAAAAGAGACCAGAGTGGCAGCGGTCAGATGCTCCGAGGCGAGCGCAAGCGAACTCATGACTGGCGGAGCCAGACGGACCAACTCCACCGCACCCCAGCCGAAAACGCCCGAGGCCAGCAGAATTCCCGGTACGGCCCGCTTCCACGGAAAGGGGATGGGCGGCGGCGCGGCGGCCTCCTCCTGAACGCGCTCCATCACCGAGGCCAGAAAGCCCGAAGAGGGAATCAGCTCGTCTTCCGCAGCCAGAATGTGGCCGATCTCCGTCTCGATTGCCGCGCTCCGGTTGATTCCGGCGCGCTCTTGTTCCGTGCGGACAGTTTTGGCTTGTTTCAATTTGCGGCCTCCTTTCGTGTCTCCAGTGTAGAGAATTCCACTGCGGCGTATTCCTTTTCGAGCCGCGGAAAGCGCTGTCGCAGCAGAGCACGCGCGCGGCTGAGCCGCGCTTTCAGGGTTCCCTCGGGCAAGCCCAGCGTCTGCGCCGCCGCGGCCACGTTCATCTCGTGAAAGTAGAAGAGAATTACCGGCTCGCGGTAACGCAAGGGCAGGGTCAACACGGCGCGCGCAAGCACTTCGTGCCGTCCTCGTTGTTCGAGTTCGTGCGGCTGAGAGGCAGGGCCGGAAGGCTCGGGCGCCGAGTCCAGCGGAAGCGACTCCACGGGAAATCGCTTCAGCTCGGAGCGATAAACGTTGGCCGCCAGCGCAAACAACCACGTCGAAAAGCTCCCCTCGCGCCGCCACTGAGCCAACCCCCGCCAGGCGCGAATGAATGCCTCCTGGGCCATCTCCTCGGCGCGCCCGCGGTCGCGCGAGTAGCGCCAGGCCATGTTGATGAGCGGCCCCTGCCAGCGGCGGACGATGCCCTCGAAGGCGGCCGCGTCGCCGGCCAGCACGCGCTCCACATCGGCCAGGTCTTCAGTTGCGCTGTTGGAGGTTGCGGTCAATTCTTGCGTTCTCCGTGGGGTATAGCAAAACCAGAGTAGCTCTATTCAGGAGCCATGTCCTCAAGTGACTTTTCCTCTCAAGTGTCCCCGGCGAGCGATTTCTGCTTGTTGGGGTGGGAACAGAGCCACCTTTCTCGGTTTTTAACCAGAGCACGTTTACTCTGGTTTTGTTCTAAGACAAGAGAGCCTGCGTTCAGGTTGCATTTTGTTGAAAAGGAAAAAGACCCGAGAATATGCAACCGCATTCCGCGTTCCCCTGTCCTACCGAATGCAAGCAACAAATTCGCAACACAGGAATCAGGAGGATTCTATGTCATCTTTGGCGCTATTGCTTCTCTCTGACCTCGACGTCATCAGGGATTCTGGTATGTGGATATTTCTTTCCATCGGCGCGGTGGCGCTCTTCGTGGTGTTCATTCCCGCCGTGTCGTGGATCGACGGGCGGCGCAAGGAGCGTGAGGCGTTCTATAAGGCGGAAACCTACCGCAGGCTGACGGAGTCTTCGGCGGAGGGCGCCAAGGCGGCAATTGAACTGATGCGCGAAGAGAGCCGGATGGAGCGGATCAAAAAGTATGAGGGGTTGAAACTCAGCGGATTGGTCTGCATCGGCGTCGGCCTGGCGCTGGTCATTTTTATGCGTGCCGAGGATAATCACTCGTATCTGGTTGGCTTGATCCCCGCCTTTATCGGCGTGGCAAATCTGGTTTACGTCTACGTCTCGGCCGGGCACTGGGAGCAGGGGCCGAAAGACTGAATCGCCTGCGGCCTCCAGGCATCGGATAAAGTAGCTGTTTGAACAACTACCTTTCTGGCCCGGCAATCGGGCCGGGATGCCTGGAGGACAAGCCGATGCCGATGAACGCGCAGCGCCAGCCCGCAATCTATCTTCCCCACGGCGGAGGGCCTTGTTTTTTCATGAATTGGACCTGGGGCCCGGCCGACACCTGGAACGCTACGCAGCGCTTCCTGGAGGGCCTCGCGGCCACGCTGCCCGAGCCGCCCAAAGCGATTCTGGTCGTCAGCGCCCACTGGGAAGAGGCGGCTTTCACGGTCGCGGCAGCGGCCCGGCCAGAGCTGATCTACGACTACTCCGGCTTCCCGGAGCACACCTACCGGCTCACCTGGCCCGCGCCGGGCTCGCCGGAGCTGGCCCAGCGCGTGGCCGGCCTGCTCGCTCAGGCGGGATTGCCGGTGACCGTCAGCGCCAGCCGCGGCCTCGATCACGGAGTTTTTGTGCCGCTCAAATTGGCCTTCCCCGATGCGCAAATTCCGGTGGTTCCGCTTTCGCTGGCGGCTTCACTTGATCCTGCGCTGCACCTGGCCGCGGGGCAAGCGCTAGGCACATTGCGCGACGAGGGCGTGCTCATTGTCGCCAGCGGCATGAGTTTTCATAATCTGAATGGCTACTTGAGAGCGGAGACTGTCGAGAAGGCGCGCGCCTTCGACGCCTGGCTGACACACGCTGTTGAATCGCCCGCCGCTGAGCGCGCTGCCCTGCTGACGGGCTGGCAGAAGGCTCCCTTTGCGGCCTACTCCCATCCGCGCACGGAGCATCTGATTCCGCTGATGGTGGCTGCCGGGGCGGGCAGCGATGCGCCAGGAACCCGCATCTTCGGCGATGAACCGATGGGCGCGGCCATCAGCGCCTATCGCTTCGATTGAGGCGAAGCAGCTATGCCTTGGCGGTAGCCGCGGCTTCCGCCGCTTGCAGTGCCTGGTCGATTGCGCTCGTGACCGTGATGCCCAGATAGCTATCGACGGTCGCGGTCGTGGCTCCAAACGACGCGGCTATATTTGCCACGCTCAGGCCCTCTTTATGCAGCAGCTTTGCTTGCGCTGCCGCTGACAGCTTGACCGGATCTTCCTGGGCGGTGGTGGCGGTCTTGGCCGTGGTTCCAAACGACGGGGCGATGGTCGACACGTTCAGGCCGTCTTTATGCAGCAGCTTCGCTTGCGCCGCCGCTGACAGTTGGACCGTATCTACCTGGGCGGTTGCGGCAGCCTTAGGGGTTGCGGCCAGGGCAGTTGTCTTTGATGCCTGTGCGGCGTTGGCCGCGCTGGGCTGAATGTAGTTGTACAGGTTGCTAGTCAGGTTGATCGGCGAGATTGATGCCATGGTGACTTCCTTCCCGGGGCCAGCCAATTTCCCTGTCCGTGAGAGGGAGTGTGGCCCTGCCGGCATCAGAAGAGCTATTGTGCCGTTACATACAACTAACGGCAAAGATTCAGAAAAATTTCAATGGCGATAAAAACCGGGATTCGCAGGAGCCGGAAAGCCTCTATTTTCCGCTCTGGTACCAGCGCCTTCTGCGGCCCACCCTGACGCCGGAGTCGATGACAATGGCCAGCAGGCTGAAGAAAAGGCAAAGTTCCGCGCGCGCTTCGTGGAAAAAGCTCAGCCAGCCATAATCGTTCAGCTTGATGGGCGCAAAGGGACCCAGCGGCTTGCCCAGAAGGATGGGAATCTTGGCCGCAATGATCGCGGCAATCGTGACCGCCAGCAGGACGAGCGCGGCATCACCGGCGTAGAGGTTCAGCAGGACGGCGGCCCCACCGGCGATCTCGATGCCGGCCGCCAGCGCCGCCAACTGATCTGGAAATGGCAGGCCAAGCGCCGCAAAGCGCCCCGCGCCCAGTTCTTCGGGCCGCATGAACATGAGAACGCCCTCGAACAGAAACACCAGGCCAACGATCAACCGGACCAGGATCATGGGAAGATTCCGCCGCACCGCTGCCTCCATTCGCCGGTTCTTCTGAGAGGACTTGATCGGCTTGCGGGAAAAGCCCCGATTCCAAGCCATTCATGGAGAAGCATAGCGCAGGAATCAGGCGAAAAGGGGAAAAACAGAGAGATTCGCGAATGGAATCCGTGAGAAAGGCCTTTATGCAGCCTAGCCAGAAAGGAGCGCCGCCAGCGGCGGACAAGGGCCACGCTGCTCCAATTTTGCTCGTCGCCCGCTCGCCAGCGCTTCCGTTCATCAGAATGGCCGGGAATTGCTCCATCGGCTCGCGCAGCTTCCACATTGCAGAAAATCTGGGCAGAGAGGCTGTCCTCTGGCGCTGAACTGCGTCGAAAACAGAAGTTGAGCTCTTCTGCTGAATGGAAAGGTGCCCCAACCCGCCTGAGTCCGTTAGACTGTGGGTTGGGTTCCTAATAACCCGGAGTCCGCAGCGGCAGGTTTTCGTCGTTGGGGTAGCCGCGGGATCTTCGGTGGCGGGTCTGTGCAGCCGGGGTCGTAATTGTGGACCCGCCCGAGTCCGAAGGCGGCACGCGCGGCAGGGAGAATCAGGGAGAAACATGGTTTCCGAGCCGATTGGCCGTCCAGTGGTTTGGGTAGGATGGCCGCCGTCCAATATAATCAGTCTTTCCTTGATGCAGGATCAGATTTTCAGCAGTGAGGGTGCCGATATTCTTGCCGTGAAGCCGAACTTGAAGGCGAACTATGGACCGCACCAGTGCATGTGCTCGGCGCAGGGCTCTCGCCCGGTGAAAATCCAGCACAATTCCATCACCCGCGCCATGCGGACCACAAGCTGTCTGGCGCGCACCATGCTCTTGCTGGCGTTGACATTTTCAGCCGGCGCAGCCCTGGCCCAGCAGCCGCAGACGATCGATTCCATTCGGGTCATCGGCAACCGGCGCATTCCCAAGGAAACCGTGTTGGCGCGGCTCTTTACGCACCCCGGCGACACATACGACCCGATCTCGATCGAGCGCGACTTCAATTCCCTTTGGAACACGGCCTACTTTGACGATCTGCGCATCGAGCGCGAGGACACGGAGAAGGGCATCATCCTGGACATTTTCGTCCGGGAAAAGCCCACCATCCGCGAGATCAACTACAAGGGCCTGAGCTCTGTCTCGCAGTCGGACGTGCTGGACCGCTTCAAAAAGGAAAAGGTCGGCCTGTCGGTTGAGAGCCAGTACGACCCGGCCAGGATCAAGCGCGGTGAGACAGTGCTCAAGGACATTCTCTCTGAGCACGGCCACCAGTTTGCCACCATCAAGACCGAGGTGAAGACGATTCCCCCGGCCTCGGTGCAGGTCAACTTCAATATCAAGGAAGGCCCCACGGTAAAGGTGGGCCAGATCAAGTTCAACGGCAATCCGCACCTCAACGGCTTGCTCCTGCGCCGCTCAATGAAGAATCTGAGGCCTGTCGGCATTCCCTATTCGGTTTTCTTCGAGGATCTTTTTCCACGGACTTTCGACGCCTCAAAGCTGGAGGAAGACACCGAACGGGTGCGGCAGGCCTACCGCGACAAGGGCTATTACAACGCCGCGGTTGAGGAGCCCAAGACGCAGATTCGCGATCAGGGCGGCCTCAACTGGTTCACCTTCCGTCCCAACAAGGGCAAGCGCATCGACATCCTGATGCCCATTGAAGAGGGCGCGCGCTACCGGCTGGGCACGATCACGTTCACCGGCAACAAGGCGGTGCACAACGAGAAGGCGCTGCGTTCCACCTTCGCGGTCAAGGACGGCGACTGGTTCAACGCCACGCTGATCGGCAAGGGCCTGGAAAACCTCAAGAAGGCCTATGGACAGTTGGGCTACATCAACTTCGGCGCCATCCCCAAGCCTTCATTCGACGAGCAGAAGAAGACTGTTTCGCTCAATATCGACATCGACGAGGGCAAGCCATTTTACGTCTCGCGCATCGAGTTCGAGGGCAACACCACCACGCGCGACAAGGTGATTCGCCGCGAGCTGATGCTCGAGGAAGGCCATGTTTATAATTCGCAGCTCTGGGAGTACAGCCTGCTGCGGTTGAACCAGCTCGAGTACTTCGAACCGTTGAAGGTGGATCAGGACTCGGAAGCGCACCAGGATGCCGAAGCGGGCACGGTTGACCTGCTCTTGAAAGTGAAAGAAAAGGGCAAGAACTCGATCGCCATGAACGGCGGCATGAGCGGCATGAACGGCGCCTTCCTGGGAGTGAATTACCAGACCAACAATTTCCTGGGCCTGGGCGAAACTCTCAGTTTGCAGGCCAACCTGGGCAGCCTGAACCGTACGTTCATGTTCGGGTTCTCGCAGCCCTACCTGCGCAACCGGCCACTCAGCCTTGGCTTCCAGATCTTCAACAACAAGCAGGACTTCAACTCAGCCAAAAGCTCTTCGACCACCGGCCAGTCAGTGAACATGACCGCGGCGCAGCAGTCGATGACGCAGAATTACAACCAGGATTCCACCGGTTTCAATCTTTCCGTCAACTATCCGCTGAGGCGTCACGCCTTCCAGCGCGTTGGTTTCACCTATTCACTGAGCAAATCAACAATCAGCACCTTCTCGACCGCCTCGCAGACCCTCTTCCAGACCATCAGCTTCCGGTCGGGCATCCAGGGCTCCAACGCGCTGGCCGGCATCATCAACAGCATGGCGTCGTTCAGCTATACCTACAACACCATCAACAATCCCATGCGCCCGCGCACCGGCAAGGAATACTCGGCGGTTCTGCAGGCTTCCGGCATCTGGGGCAACGTGCGCTATTTCGCGCCGATGGTGGCCTACAAGCAGTTCATGCCGATGCACTATCTGATGCCGTCGCCCACCGGGCGCAACGTGCTGGGCGTGCGCGCGCAGTTGAGCTATGTGCAGGGCTATGGCGGCGACGTGGCTCCGCCCAACAACCGCTTCCTTTCCGGCGGCGAGAGCGAGTTGCGCGGCTTCGAAGTGCGCACCGCCGCGCCCTACGGATACATCCCCACTCATTCCACCGTGCAGTTGACCAATCCGGACGGCACCTGCGTTCCGCGCGATCCGACCCAAACGGAGTTGAATCAGTGCATCCAGGTTGCTTTACCAACTTACGGGGTTGTGTCCATCGGCGGCGACACCAGCTTCACCTCCACTGCCGAGTACCGTATCCCCCTGGGCGGTCCGGTGACCTTCTCGCTCTTCGACGACTTCGGGATTGACGCAGCTCTGAACAAAGGGCAGTTGAAGCAGAGTCCCGAAGGCTTTGCCTCGCTGACCGCGCCGCTCTATGGCTGCTCAAGCCTTCAAAACGCTAATGGCATGACGAACTGTTACAGCGACCTTCACGGTTCGGAAGTCGGATTCAAACGCGATATTCATATCATCTCCGGCACCAACTTCGTTCCACGCATGTCCACCGGCGCAGAGATTGCGGTGATCATGCCGGTCATCAACGCGCCCTTCCGCTTCTTCTGGGCCTACAATCCGCTGCGGCTGGACGATAAGCCCTACTGCAACCTTGGACTTGGAGCCAACAGGCAGAGCTGCTCGGCCTCGCTGATTACCCGCGACATGTTCCCGCCGGGCGGCGCGGGCGACTACACCTATCAGGAATCGATCCAGGCTTACGGAGCGCGCGATCTCTTCCGTGAACCGCGCAAAACCTTCCGCTTGACGGTGTCGACCACCTTCTAGCGAGAGGGTTCAACCAGCAACCCCAGGGGCCGCTCGAACAGAGCGGCCCTTTTGTTGGCGGGACAGGCCCGGTTGCATCAAATTCACACTCTGCTGGTTTGACGCTCCCACCCCCGGCTCCTATAATCCATCTAGTCCTGCTGATGTTTCCATCCGCGTCTTTTTCTGCCTCTGCCCTATTCGGTGCAGAGCCTCTCAGCCGGGGGACCCAGGTGACGGTTTTTTGTCGCCGGGGTGGCAAGCAGGCCGCGAGGTTTCTCAGAAGGCACAGGTTCATTTCCACGCCCAGGCGCGGATAGATCCACAGGAATACCGAAGGAGCTTTACATCCGCATGAAGCGCTCTCTTGCACTGATCGTTACGCTGGCCTCGGGTCTTGCCCTGAGCGCCGCCGCCCAAACATTGCCTGCTCCCGCCGCCGCGACGCCTGCAGGGCCAGCCAAGATTGCCATTGTTGCCTTTCAGATGGCCGTGGCCCAAACCAACGAGGGCCAGCGCAACTTCGCCGACCTGCAGAAGAAATATGCGCCCAGGGAAGCCCATATCAAGGGCCTTGCCGATGAGATTGATACCCTGACCAAGCAGTTGCAGGCGCAGGGCGACAAACTGAGCGATGCCGAGCGCGCCAACCGCACAAAGACCCTCGACGAGAAGAAGAAGAAGGCTCAGCGTGAGCTCGAAGATGCCCAGAACGATATGAACGGGGAGATGCAGGAGATGTACAACGGCCTGGCCTCCAAGGTGTATGACGTTCTGGCCAGCTATGCGCAGCAGCAGGGATTCACGCTGGTGCTCGACATTACCCAGCAGCAGCAGAACCCCGTGCTATGGGCCAATGAGTCGACCGTCATCACCAAGCAGGTTATCGACGCCTATAACGTAAAGTCGGGCGTGCCAGCTCCTCCTCAGGGCCAGCCGGCGGCGCCAGCGGCATCCAGACCCGCTCCGAAGGCTCCCGCCGCGCGCTAGAGACGCGGATATTCCAGGAACTCGCAGAAGGCCCCGCTTAGCGGGGCCTTTGCGGTTGCAGCTCCTTTAAGAGCTCTGGGCAGTCCTTCCCCACACGTTGAGGCGCCCTCGGCTTTTGCAGGCCATGGTGTGGAAAAAACTGTGGATTATTTCCGCGAATGCAGCAAGGAAATTCAGAATTATCCTCTTGCCAAGCCCAACTCTTTCTGGTAAATGAAGCAACCCCCTTATTTATCAATCCTTATCAGGGAAGCGCCGTCTTCCGCGAAGTCGTTGACGGCGGCCTCGGCGGACACAGAGCTTGCAGGGGTTATCCACAGATGCTGATCAACAGATTGTGAATTGAATCACAATTTGGCGTCTACTTCTGCGAATCTTCGCCTATTCGCAGCAAGGCCAGGAAGGCCTCCTGGGGAATGTCCACCTTGCCGATGCGCTTCATGCGCTTCTTGCCTTCCTTCTGTTTTTCCAATAACTTGCGCTTGCGGCTGATGTCGCCGCCGTAGCACTTGGCCAGCACATTCTTGCGCAGCGGGCTGACCGTCTCGCGGGAGATGATCTTGGCGCCGATGGCGGCCTGGATGGCGACCTCGAACTGCTGGCGGGGAATCAGTTCGCGCATCTTCGAGACCAGCGCCCGCCCGCGCTCGTAGGCCAGGTCGCGGTGCACGATGATGGAGAGCGCATCGACCGGTTCGCCGCTGACCAGGATGTCGAGCTTGACCATGGGCGACTCCCACTCGCCGGTAAGCTGGTAGTCGAGCGAAGCGTAGCCGCGGGAAACGGTCTTGAGGCGGTCGTAGAAGTCCAGAACGATCTCGTTCAGCGGCAGTTCGTAGGTGAGCAGAACGCGCGTCGGCGTAATGTATTCGAAATTGACCTGCTTGCCGCGCTTCTCCTCGACCAGCTTGAAGATGCCGCCGACAAATTCCTCGTTGGTGAGAATCTGGGCCTTGATGACCGGCTCGCGGATGGAGGCGATGTTGGTCGGATCGGGCCAGCGCGAAGGATTGTCCACCGAGAGCTCGCTGCCGTCGGTCAGAGTGATGTGGTAGCGCACGCCGGGCGCGGTGGTGATCAGATCCAGCTCGTACTCGCGCTCCAGCCGCTCCTGGATGATCTCCATGTGCAGCAGGCCGAGAAAGCCGCAGCGGAAGCCAAAGCCGAGCGCGGCTGAGCTCTCCGGCTCAAAAAAGAACGAGGCGTCGTTGAGGCGCAGTTTCTCCAGCGCGTCGCGCAGCAGCGTGTGCTCGTGCGTGTCCACGGGATAAAGCCCGGCAAAGACCATGGGCTTGATTTCCAGAAAGCCGGGCAACTGCGCTGCCGCGGGCCGGGCCTCGTCGGTGACCGTATCGCCGATCTTGGTGTCGCTGACGGTTTTGATGGTGGCCGCAAAGAAGCCCACCTCGCCGGCAAGCAACTCGGCAATCTCGACCGGCTTGGGCATAAGCACGCCCATCGACTCGACTTCAAACGACTTTCCATTCGACATGAGGCGGATGCGCTGCCCCTTGCGCAGCGTGCCCTGCATGACGCGCACCAGCACGATAACGCCGCGATAGGCGTCGAACCAGGAGTCGAAGATGAGCGCCTGCAGCGGAGCTTCCGGGTCGCCCGTGGGCGGCGGCAGGCGGTTGACGATGGCTTCCAGCACCTCGGCCACGCCCTGGCCGGTCTTGGCGCTCACCGGAATGGCGTCGGTAGCGTCCAGCCCCACGGCCTTCTCGATGGCCTCCTGCGTGCGCACAATGTCGGCCGAAGGCAGATCGATCTTGTTGATGACGGGAATAATCTCCAGGCCGTCATTGATGGCCAGATAAGCGTTGGCCAGCGTCTGCGCCTCGACTCCCTGCGTGGCGTCCACCACCAGCAGCGCGCCTTCGCACGAGGCCAGCGAGCGCGAGACCTCGTAGCTGAAGTCCACATGGCCGGGGGTGTCGATGAGGTTGAGCTGATAGGTGTTGCCGTCGTGCGCCTTGTACATCATGCGCACGGCGTGGGACTTGATGGTGATGCCGCGCTCCCGCTCCAGATCCATGTCGTCCAGAATCTGCGCCTGCATCTCGCGCCCGGTGACCGAGCCCGTCAGTTCGAGCAGACGGTCGCTCAACGTCGACTTTCCGTGGTCGATGTGGGCGATGATGGCGAAGTTGCGAAGGAAGCGTGCGTCCATTTTTGTTTGGCGAAAGAGACATTTTGCGCCGTGCGGCGCGCGTGCCTCCAAGGCATAGCTTATCATTTACGTAGCTTCTTATTAGGGCATAGCGATTTTCGCGGCCCTTTGGCAGCCGGATCGCAACTTCTCTTATGCATATTGGCAGGATTCCGTATCGTTTTTCTGGCGGCGCCGTGCTGGTCCTGGCGCTGGCGGGCTGCAACCCCACTGCGCCTGCGGGCGCTCCAGAGGGCGGGCGGCCGCAGGCTACCGCGCCCGCGCTCGCGCCGCTCTCATCGCCAGCTTCGCGGGAGGCCGCTCCCCCGCCACCTGTGCTTACGCCTGAGCAACAGCAGGTGCGCTTGCTGATCGAGCATGTGGAGAAGGCCTACGTCCAGGGCGAGGCTGATTATCACAAGGGAAGACTGCCCGAGGCCAAGCAGGAGTTCGATCTTGCCGTGGACCTGATGCTGACCAGCGGCATCGACATCAAGAACAATGCCGAGTTGCAGGAGGAGTTCGACCGCATCGTCGATGGAGTGAACGCGCTGGAGACCGAAGCGCTGAAACAGGGAAACGGATTTGTTCTGAAGGAAGAGCCCACGCCGGCCGAAGTGGCCAGCGACGTGAACTTCAATGTGGACCCCAGATTTGTGGCCAAGGCCAGAGCCGATCTGGCCACCACCAGGTCCGATTTGCCGCTGGTGGTGAACGATTACGTGGCGGCCTTCATCAATTTCTTCGCCAACACGCAGCGCGGCCACAATACGCTGCTCCACAGCTTCCAGCGCGCCGGCCGCTACAAGCAGATGATTCAGCGGGTGATGGCCGAGGAAGGCGTGCCGCAGGATTTGATCTATCTGGCGGTCGCCGAGTCGGGCTTCAATCCGCGCGCGATGAATGGGCATTCTCACGCCGGCGGCATGTGGCAGTTCATGCCGCACGGGAATTACGGGCTGGCTCGCAACGCGTATGTGGACGAACGCTTCGATCCGGAGAAATCCACGCGCGCTTATGCCCGCTACATGAAATTCAATTACGACCAGTTGGGCGACTGGTATCTGTCCATGGCAGGTTATGACTGGGGCGCGGGCAACGTGCAGCGCGCGGTGCAGAAAACCGGCTACGCGGATTTCTGGGAGCTGTACAAGCGCAACAATCTTCCCGCCGAAACCAAAAACTACGTGCCGGAGATTCTGGCGGCGATCATCATTGCGAACCATCCCCAGCAGTATGGCTTCGACGAGCTGACGCTCGATCCGCCGGTGCTGACCGATACCGTGACCATCAACTATCCGGTTGATCTCCGGCTGGTGTCGGACCTGGTGGGAGCGCCGATGGAAGAGTTGATGGCGCTGAATCCGAGTCTTCTGCGGATGGTCACGCCGCCCGATTCATCCTTCGATTTGCATTTGCCGGCAGGCACGGCGGCGCTCTTTCAGCAGCGCATCGCGGCAATTCCCGAGAACAAGCGCAACGGCTGGCGCTATCACCGCGTGGCCGCCAGTGACACGCTGGCCTCGGTGGCGCATTCCTATCGCGTAACGGCGGCGGATCTGGCCGCGGCCAACCAACTCAAAGAGAGCGATGGCATCCAGGGAGTCGAGGCGCTTGTGGTGCCTGCGGCGCCGGCCCCGGCCGCCGCAACATCGGCCCGCGCGCTGCTTTACACCGTGCGCAAGGGCGAGACGCTCGTAACCATTGCCGACCGCTTCGGCGTGTCGCTGAATCAGTTGCGCCACTGGAACAGAATTTCAGGCATCAAGGTAGATCCGGGCCGCCGGTTGCATGTGGCCGATCCCGCCAGCGCGCCGCGCGCAACATCATCGCGCGCTCATCATCGCGGCCGTGCTGCGGTTGACGAAGATACGCCGGAAGCCGCGCCAGCAAAGGCCGCGACGGCAGAGGCTACGGCTCCCGGCAGGCACAGAAAGAACAGCGCACAGGCAGCGAAGAAAGCGCCGGAGCGGAGTTCTGGCGCAGCCGCCGGCGCCAAGCGTAAAGGGACAACGGGTGCAAAAACAACCCATGCGCGGAAGCGTGCCGCGAGATCAAGAAACTCTGCCGCAAAATAAAAATTGCTCTGGACCTCATTACGCACTTGTCATTTGCGGGTGTTTGCGTGCAAGCTATTTCTAATGGCTTGCGCGAACGGAAAATGTTTCTCCGCCGCGTGAGGATGGAAAAGCAAAAGAGCGCAGCGGCAAGCCGCTGGAGGCAATGCGATGGAAGAAGTGTTCAGAATGGACGCGATGAGTGACGGCGAGGCGAGTGCCGAGCTGGCAGAAATTGATTCCGATCACGACGACTTTGAAGAAGACGAAGAGGTTGAAACTTCCAGCGTGCTAACCTCCTCGGACGATGATGAGGGAGTGGCTGAAGAAGCGGTGATCGTGATCTTGGAAGAACCCGCATCGAAGCCGGCCATCAAGAAGGCCGCGAAGAAAAAGACTTCTGCAAAGAAGGCCGCCAAGAAGGCTGTAGCCAAGAAAGCCGCAGTCAAAAAGGCTCCGGCAAAGAAGGCCAGAAAAGCCGTAGCCAAGAAGGCAGCCGCGAAAAAAGTTGTGGCCAAAAAGGCCGCAAAGAGATCCGCCGCGAAGAAGAGCAACACTGGCGCCAAGGGCGGAAAGGCCACGGTCAAGAAAGCCGCGGCTGGCAAGCGCGTCAGCAAAATCACCAAACGAGGTAAACCGTTGGCCGTTAAGAAAGCAGCAAAGAAGGCGCCCGCCAAGAAGGCAGTTGCGAAGAAAGCAGTTGCAAAGAAGGCTCCGGCGAAGAAGGCAGTTGCCAAGAAGGCACCTGCGAAAAAGGCAGTAGCAAAGAAGGCCCCTGCAAAGAAGGCCGCTGCCAAGAAGGCCCCTGCGAAAAAGGCAACCAAGTAGCAGCGGAAACCTGAAGTACAAGGCAAGCAAAAGAGCCCGGCTTTACGCCGGGCTTTTTTGCGCCTGAAATTAGCCGCATGGCCGGTCCGATGTGACGCAAATCTGTAGCGCCGGCCTCCCGGCCTGCTGTAGCGTGGACCTCATGGTCCACGCCACACTTTACATCACCCGCGAAACCGCTCTACTTCCTCACTTCAGCCAGCGCCGCCAGCAATTCCCCGGAATGATGCTGCACGTCGACCTTGGTCCAGACCTTCGCGATCCGGCCCGCGGGATCGATGAGAAACGTGTTGCGGTTGGCGATCTTGAAGCCAACAAAATTGCCCAGCGATCCATAAGCATCGACGGCTTTGTGCTCGGGGTCGGCCAGCAGGCGGAAGGTCAGGCCCTCCTTGGTGCAGAATTGCCTGTGGCTGTCTGGCGTGTCCACGCTGACGCCGAGAATGACCGCATTCTGCTTCTCATAGAGCGGCAGGTCGCGCTGAAAGTTGTGAGCCTCGATGGTGCAGCCCGAGGTCATGTCCTTGGGATAGAAGTAGAGCACCACCCACTTGCCGCGAAAGCTCGCGAGAGAAATCTCGGAACCGTCCTGCGAGGGAAGTGTAAAGTCAGGCGCAAGCTGTCCCACGGCGGGCAGCGGTTTATCGGCAGCGTGGACGGTGATCAATGCAATCGCAATCGCAAAGAGCGCGACAAGGGCAAAGAGAAATGAGCTTCTCATCCGGAACCTCCAAGTAATTGGATGGGGAAAAGAACAATCGCGGCGCAGAGAATTCTTCTGCAATCAGATGCCGCGCGCCGTGGCCACAATCACAATCCCTGCTCCATCGGCGCACTCGATAAGTTTGGCGCGGTCGAACAGGAGCGTGCGTCCGGCCTCCAGCGAGAGGCAGCTCGCTCCAGCGCGAATCATCGTCTCGACCGTTCCAATGCCGATGACCGGCACGTCGAAGCGCATGTCCTGATTCGGTTTGGCGACCTTCACGACGGTCAGGCGGCGCTCTAGCGTAGATGCATCGTCCGCGAGCGAGCCCATTAGCCGCCCCGCGCGCTCGATGGCCGCGTCCGTGCCTTCCATGGCCTCCACGGCGACGCAGGCCTGCGCGGCCACCACCACGGTCTGGCCAATGTCGAAACCCGCCACGGCGCCTGCGACGCTCAGCCCGTACTCGATGTTCCTGCGCTCCTGCTCGTCAGGCGCGCGTTCGGTCAGCACGCCCTCGGTGGCCAGCAGCGGCTCCAGAAACGCGGTCGAACTGATCAGCTCAATGCCCTCGTCGCCGAGCACCTTGGCCACCGCGCCCAGCAGCATGTCGGTCGAGCGCGTGCGCAGACTCAAGAGCAGCTTGGCCAGCCGCCAGTCGGGCCGGATGCTGGAAAAAATCTGCTTGTGCTTCACCTGTCCGGCCATCACGGCCTTCTCGACGCCTTCCTTGCGAAAGGTCTCGATCAGCCGCGACAGCTCGCCCAGCGAGAGCCAATGCACCGTGATGCCGCTGTCGGCCTCGGCGCGCTGGTCAATCTCCACGTCGGTCTCCTCGCGGATGGCCGCGACCACGACGCTGAGTCCCTGCGCCCGCGCCGCATCCAGCAGCAGAAACGGAAAGCGCCCATTGCCGGCGATGAGGCCAAGCTTCATGCTTACTTGATCACTCCGCGCTTGCTGTTCTCGACGAAGGCGGCAATCAGCGCCGCGTCCTCGCCTTCCAGTTCCTTGATCTTCTCCACGGCCTGCGTCGTGTTCAGCTTGGCCGCCAGCAGGTAGCGGAAGGCCTTCTGCAGTGTTTGCAGCCGCTCCGACGAAAAGCCGCGCCGCCTGAGTCCGACTCTATTCATGCCGAAGGCTTTGTTCTCGCGCTTCGACGAAGTCAGCGAAAAGGGCAGCACGTCCTGCGTGACGATGGTGCCGCCGCCGATGAATGCGTACTTGCCCACCGTGCAAAACTGGTGCACCGGGCAGAAGGCGCCCACCGTGGCAAAATCCTCGATTGTGACGTGACCGGCCAGCGTGGCGCAATTGGCCAGAATGCAGTGGCTGCCCACATGGCAGTCATGGCCGATATGCGCGTAGGCCATCAGCAGGTTGCCTGACCCGATATGCGTCACGCCGCAGCCCTCGGTGGTGCCGCGGCTGATCGTCACGCACTCGCGGATGTCGTTCTCGTCGCCAATCTCCAGCCGCGTCGGCTCGCCCTTGTACTTCAGATCCTGTGGCGAAATGCCGATGGCGGCGAAGGGATGGATGATGTTGCGCGCGCCCAGGCGGGTGTGGCCGTCGAGCACCACGTGGGAAACAAGCGTGCAGCCTCCTCCCAGCGCCACCTCCGGCCCGATCGTGCAGAACGGGCCCACGGTGCAGGAATCCGGCACGACTGCTCCGGCGGCAACGACGCTGCTGGGATGGACGCTCACTCTGCCGCCACCGCTTCCGGCGCTGGCGCGGCCTCCGCATCCGTCTGCTGAGGCTCGGCATCGGCCGGCGTCCGCGAAACAATCGAGCAGGTCAGCACGGCCTGGCAGGCCAGCTTGTCGCCGACAAAAGCCTTGGCTTCCATGCGTCCGATGCGGGTCTTGAAGGCCAGCACCTCGACCTCGATGCGCAACTGATCGCCCGGCACAACCTGGCGCCGGAACTTGGCCTTGTCGATGCCGGTAAAGACCGCCAGCTTCTTGTCGCGGTCGGGAATCTCGGTCATCATGATGATCGCGCCGGCCTGGGCCATGGCCTCAATCACCAGTACGCCGGGCATGATGGGATAGCCGGGAAAGTGGCCCTGAAAAAAAGGCTCGTTTACGGTTACGTTTTTGATGGCTACCAGGCGCTTGGCGCGCTCGAACTCGACAACTCTGTCAATCAGCAAAAAAGGGTAGCGGTGGGGTAATATACCCAGGATGTCCTGGATGTCTAACGTCATTCTCTGGCTCCAAAAAGCGCTTGGCGTGGCCACTCCGCGCTCTTCTGGATTATAAATCGGCGCTCGGCGGCCTGGCCGGAACGGTGAACAACTCACCGCTCCGTCAGATGCGCCAAATACTCGGCGGGCGAAAGCACTGTGACGCCTTGGCGGAGAGGCGCGGGGAAGTGTTTGAGGTTTCCGGTAACCAGCCATGCGCCCGAGGCATGTGCTACGGCGAGAAAGGGTGTGTCTTTGGGGTCGGGACCCGGTTGATCCCAAGGTACAGGCTCCGGCAAACACATACTGCTTTCAACCAGAAAGTCCAACCAAAACGGCGGAAATCCGTAGCGCCGAAACTTGGGCCGCCGAACAACTTCCTGATACTCCTCAATAATCCAGGGGCTGGTGATGACTTGCACCTGTCCCTTCATCACCCAATCCGAGATGAGCGTGGCCGCTGTTCCACCCGGAGAAATCCCTGCGGAGACAATCACGTTGGTATCCAAAACGGCCAGCTTCATTTCACGTCCACAGGTTGACGATTGGCGCGAACCGCGTCGATTTCCGCTTCAATCTCTTCTTCGCTGATGGGTCCCAAGGCTTCGGCCAGACGCCAACTTTCGCGCAGGCTGGCCAAGGCCATCGCCCGCCGCAGTTCGCGATCTTCCTTCACGAGATCGCCAAAGACCGGAACCAGAAAAAAGGCCGGGCCTTTCTGACCCACCAGAAGAGTGGTTTCTCCCGGCGGCACATCCGCCAGGGCCTTTGCCCCCCGCGTTCTGAACTCACGCAGCGATACTTGGCGCATAAGAGACCTCCTGAATTAAGTGTAGCCGAAATGGCTACGCTGGGCAATGCCAGTCTATTTCAATAAGCAAGAACGTCTGGGTGTCCCATCCTTCCGCAGTCTCATCGCGGAAGGGTGGGAGTCCACGATCCCCATGCGAGCGACAAGCGAGCCAGTGGCCCCACCGCAGGTGGCTACTTCTTGATGCGGCTCGCGGCCGCCTCCACGCTCCAGAAATCCGCGGGCAGCTCCTGGTTGTAGATCACGTGAACCAGGAAGTATTGCTTGGTCATATCGTCATTTTTGAAACGCGTGATCGTGAAGGGCGTCGGGAAGCCATCGATCGTGTGGTAGTCGTCGTACTCTTCCGCGTCGAGGTTCTTGTCCTTGTAGACAGGGTCGCGCCACTGGAAGGTGCGGCGCAGAGGCAAATGGCTCTGCGTATCCATCAGAATGGTGACAGCCTCGTTCTGGGCGGAGATGAGCGTCACCTGGTCCGCCAGATGCCGCGCGGCCATGCGCTGGCCCTCGTAGACAAGGATGGTTTTGGGGTCGTTGAGCCAGCTCTTGACGGCAGTTTCAATGGAGTGGTCGCGGCGGCGCAGGTAATCGTCCACCTGCTCCTGAGGCAGCGGCGCCTTGCCTTTGAAGGTAACCTCAGAGCCCGCGCGCCCAATGTAAAACTGCACCACGTCGCGGTGCGCTGTGAACTCGATGCGGTCGTGATCGGGCCAGGCGTGGTACTCCCAATACTTGGTGGTGCCCACATTGGGTTTGCCCTGGTAGAAGGAGGCCACAAACCCCTGCCGCATCTGGTTCTTCATGGTGAGCCAGGCCTGCCCGCCCAGCGCCTGCACCATCGCGTCCAGCGCCGCGCGCGCCTGGCGGGCGTTCTCTTGCCCGGCGTCGGGGGTGGCTTGCGCCCGCAGGGCAAGCGGCGCGCCAAGCATCGCAATGGCCAGCAGAACCGGCAGCCTTCCGCGCATCAGTCTTCTCCTGTAATGATTTAGACGCCTGCCAGCAGCCAACGGCTCGGCCCTTGGCTCACCCTATGGCATTTTCAGCGGAGATGTTGAGGGAGTCGCGTCAAATGGCGCGTACGACCCGCGCCGGGAGAAAAATGATCGCTCTGACCAGTTCCAAAACGCCGCCCACCGCGATGCCGACGATGCGAAACGGCAGCAGAATCAGCCACACCAGCGGATACAGCACCAGCGCCGCCAGCGCCACCGGCCAGCACAGCACAAAGAGAATGCAGAACAAGAGAAACTTCGCCATGGCTTCAATCCTCGCCGCGCGCGGGCTTCCGGCAGTAGTGCTCCACTTGCAGAGAGACCGTCCTTGGCGCTTCCTTGATAGGTGCTATACGGGCAGGCCGAGACGAATCTTGAGCGCGGTCGGTGAAACCTGCAAACGCTTGGCCAGTCCATCCACAGTGCTTTCTCCCTCGTCCAGGAGCTTGCTGAGCAGTCTAAAAGGCATAAGGATATCGGCGGCCATTTGGTTTGCCTGGGTCTCCTCACGGCTGCTCAAGCCGCCACGATACATGACATCCTCGAAAAGACCACCGTCCAATCGGTTGCGATGCAAGATGTAGTGTGCCAGTTCATGGGCCACAGTAAACCGCTTTCTCACAGGAGCATCTGTTGCTTTTACCCCGATGCTGAAGCCGCTAGTTCCCCCATTGACCGGGTCTTGCCAAATCTGGCCAGACACGCCCTCAGGTAGACGATTCATCTCCCAAACGCGAATTCCAATGTCCTCCGTGATGGAAACAACATCAACAGGAGCGACCGTCTGGTATTTGGCAATGATCTCACCGGGTGTCGGTGGAAGCGGTGCCTTCGTCCTTGGTGGATTTTCCAATATTGCCGTCATCGAGATCTGCCTCCTCTCCTGGATATATCGCAACAATGGGTTCAACTCTTCTATCGGCTATTCTATCGGATACCTCTGTAACATTTGATGCACTAGAATGTCGTTTGGAATTAAGACGTTCCAAAATTGAATTTGCATCCTCAGAGCGCTGGTGAAATACCTCGTATTCCTGTTTGAATGCAGACATTTGCTGCTGCATTCGTCGGTAAAGTTCTTGCATCGCCTGTTCAGCTTGAATAAAACGAGTGGCGTCGGGATATTTTGCGATTGTCTGTTTCACCGCTTCATGAGCCTTCTGTTCAGCAGCCTTTCTTAATGCTTTGATGCCCCAGATACCTACAAGAGCAATTGCAATCCCAGCAATAGCCACAACCAAGGTGACCATCGCCAAAAGCACTGCCAAGGATGACAGTATTATCGTCACCCAAGTTTCGTAGCTCATTTGTGCCACCGCAGTATGCGCCTTTTGAATTGTGTCAGAAATCATGGACTAGATGAATGCGGCCAGTATACTGCAAGGCAGCCAATTTGGTAACATCTATTTTTTCATTGGTTTGAGAATGACATTCAGATTTGTATTTGCTGTGGATATCGAAACCGCACAACCTCTTCCACTTCATCGCCTATTCGGACGGGAATCGCGACGCAAAGAAAATGGAAAAGGTTAGGCCACGGGATTTCCTCGTCCAAGCGCCAGCGAGGGATCGCCGGAAAGGGACTGGTCGGCGAATTCGCCGGATAGAAAGCGCGGCCAGGCGGCGGCAGCGATCATGGCGGCGTTGTCGGTGGAGAGAGACAGCGTCGGGAAGGCGATGTGCAGGCCGCGGCGTGCGGCCTCGCTGCTGAAGCGCGCGCGCAGTTCGCGGTTGGCGGCCACTCCGCCGGTGATCAGAATCCTCCGCGCGCCCAGCGTTTCCTGCGCGGAGAAGGTCTTCTTCATCAGGTCTCCCACCACCGCGTGCTGAAAGCTGGCGATGAGGTCGAGAATCTGCTGCGGGCAGAGAGCGAGCGCTTCCTCTTTGGTTTGCGGGGGACGCATGAGGGCTGGCTGGGGGGCTGTGGTTTCCCCGGTCTCAGACGCGAGACCGGGGGCACCCGGAGTTTGTGCGGGGGGGGCAGAATCGCTTGTTTTTGGCGCGAAAAACCGGGCCGCTCGCGCCTGCGCTTCTTCGCGAAGACCGTTCAGCTCCACGTAGCGCAGTACGGCGGTCTTGATCCCTGAAAAGGAAAAGAGAAAGCGCGGGTCGAGGCCGGCGATGGGCGCGGTGCGGGCGTCTTTGGTGCGCGGCGGCTTGCCGTCCAGGTGCGCCTTCCGCTTGATCTGCGCAAAGGCAAACGGCACGGCCTTGGGGTTGCCGAAGCGTGCTAGCGCGTCGATCCAGGGGCCTCCGGGATAAGGGAAGCCAAGCAGCTTCGCCACCTTGTCGTAGGCTTCGCCGGCGGCGTCATCGACTGTGCGGCCAACCAGCAGGTACGTCCAGGCGCCATGGGTAGGCCGGGCGAGATAGAGGTTGGTGTGCCCGCCGGAAACAACCAGCGCCAGAGCCGGCTCGTCGGCCAGGGCGCGTTGCCCTTCCGGCAGGGACTCGCGCTCGTGCAGCAGGACGGCGTGGATGTGTCCTTCAAGATGGTTGATGGCGATGAGCGGCAAACCTTGCGCGAAGGCGAGGGCCTTGGCGTAGGTGATGCCGACCAGCAGCGCTCCGGCCAGTCCCGGCCCGGAGGTGACGGCGATAGCGTCCAGGTCGGCCAGTGTGATGCCCGCCTGCGCCAGGGCTTCGCGCACCACTGGAACGATGGCGCGCAGATGCTCGCGGCTGGCCAGCTCCGGAACCACGCCGCCGTAGTGGGCATGAATAGCGATCTGCGAAGCGATGGCCGAGGAAAGCGTGCGCGCCCCGCGCTCGACCACGGCCGCAGCCGTTTCGTCGCAGGAGGATTCAATGCCGAGGATGAGGCCGCGCGAGCTCACTTATTCAGTTTAGCGGTTGAGTCAAGGTTTCCCAGCGGGTGGCCGCGCGCGTGACAATGGAATTGCCATGTTGCCCACGTCGCGCCAATTCGATGCGGCTTTGCGGATTGTGGCCCAGTTGCGCGCGGCCGGGCATGAGGCATATCTTGCGGGCGGGTGCGTGCGCGACCTGCTGCTGGGCCGCGAGCCCAAGGACTACGACGTGGCGACCTCGGCCACGCCGGATGTGGTGCTGAAGATGTTTCCGCGCACCTTTGCCGTGGGAGCGCGCTTTGGCGTTGTGCTGGTGGCCACCTGCGGTGGGGTTGGCGGCGTCTTCGACGCGGAATCAGGCAGCTCGGAAAACTCTCTCTGCGATGTCGTTGAGGCAAAGTTGGCCCCACCGCAGGTGGTGACGGAGGTAGCAACCTTCCGCTCCGATGGCGCGTATACGGATGGCCGCCATCCGGATGGCGTGCGATACACAACCAGCGCCGAGGAAGATGTGCGCCGCCGTGATTTCACCATCAACGGGATGCTGCTGGATCCATTGAAGGGTACGGGCTTTAGCCCGTACATCAATAGTGCAAATACAACGCGGGCTTTAGCCCCTGAGGAATGCTTTTCGGGCAGCTCAATCCAGCTTTTGCGCGCGTCGGTGATCGACCACGTTGGCGGGCTGGCGGACCTGGAAGCCGGCGTCGTGCGGGCCATCGGACGGCCGGAGTTGCGCTTTGAGGAAGACCACCTGCGGATGCTGCGCGGGGTGCGCTTTGCGGCGCGTTTCGGCTTTGAGCTGGAGGCCGGAACAAAACTCGCCATTCGCTCGCTGGCCTCGAAGATCGCAGCGGTCAGCCGCGAGCGCGCGCGCGACGAGCTGACCAAAATGCTCACCGAGGGCCATGCGCGCCGCGCCTTCGAGCTGCTGGACGCGACCGGCCTGCTCGCCGAGGTGCTTCCTGAAATCGCGCGCATGAAGGGCGTGGAACAGCCGCCGCAGTTCCACCCCGAAGGCGATGTGTGGCGGCATACGCTGCTCGTGCTGGGCCAGCTGCAGGAGGGCTGTCCTCTGACTCTGGCCTGGGGCGCGCTGCTGCACGATGTCGGCAAGCCGCCGACCTTCCGGCGGGCCGAGCGCATCCGCTTCGACGGGCACGTGGAGGTGGGCGTGGCCATGGCGGCGGAGATCTGCCGGCGCTTCCGTTTTTCCAACGACGAAATGCGGCAGACGCTGGCGCTCGTTGAGAACCACATGCGCTTCATGGATGCGCGGCGGATGAAGGCTTCGACGCTGAAGCGTTTTTTCCGGCTGGAGAACTTCCCCGAGCATCTGGCGCTGCACCGCATGGATTGCCTGGCCAGCCATGGCAATCTGGACAACTGGGAGTTTGTGCGCGAGCGGTATGAAGCGATCCCGGAGGAGGCTGTCCGGCCCCGCCCGCTCATCACCGGCCGCGAGCTGATCGCTGCCGGGTATAAGCCGGGTCGGCGCTTTCAGGAAATGCTGCGCGCGGTCGAAGACGCGCAACTGGAAGGGACAATCACGACGCCGGCCGAGGCGTTAACCCTGATTCTGGGACGCTTTTCTCTTGCGTGATTTGGCTCACTGCCAAGTGTAAGGGCAAATGAGATAAAAAGATGTGCGCAGTTCGTCCCCTTGAGGCGGATTCATGTGCATAGATTCCCCACCCCGGAAAGCGAGAACATCATGACTACTGAAGCAGTCAATGGCCCTTTTGTCGATTTTCAGGCCTCCTGGTCCGAGCTTGAGCTGCCTGCTCATGCGCGCGAGGTGCTCAGCGCGGCGCCGCTGGTGCAGACGCCGGATACTCGCGAGCAGCTTATGGATTGGGCGCTGGGAAGGTCCACGGGAGAAACCGACTGGGAGTTGGGCAACCGCGACGACCACGGGGAGTATGAGGCGGTCTTTCAGACGCCTGCCGGGGTGCGCATCACGGAGGCGGTAGTGACCAAGGCGTGCAATGGCCTGGCCGTCAACTTCCCCGATCCGGCCATGCGCCGGCGCGATCCGGACGCGATGGTCATCGGCGACTCTTTGCCGACCGATAAGCCCACCTACGAGCAGCGCTTCGGCGAGCCCTTCGACAAGACCCGCCAGGAGACGCTGGACTGGCTCAAGACGCAGGAGTTGGTCGCCATGCCCTTCTATGCCGGCACCGACGCGCTCGGCTACGGCTCGCTGTTGATTTTGCCGCGACAGGCGGCGTTCTTTGCCGCCTGCCTGGGCGACTTGCAGGGCATGATTCCGCGCAATCAGGTTCCGGCCGATTTCAAAGTCACCGGCGGCGTGCTCTTTGTAGCTCCGCCCTTCCGGCACACGCACTTTGGCGGCAAGCAGATCGTGGTGCACGACCGGCAAGCCACGCACCAGGAGATCTTTGCCTACAACCTCTATCCGGGGCCAAGCGCCAAAAAAGGCGTGTATTCCATTCTGCTGGACAAGGGCGAGCACGAGGGCTGGATCACCAACCACTGCTCCGCGGTAGCCGTGGTCACGCCCTATGAAAACCAGTTGATTCTGATGCACGAGGGCGCTTCGGGCGGCGGCAAGAGCGAAATGACCGAGCACATCCACCGCATGCGGGATGGGCGCGTGCTGCTGGGCTGCAACGTGGTCACCAAAGAAGAGCGGACGCTCAACCTGCCCGAAGCCTGCCATCTGCAGCCGGTTGCCGACGACATGGCCTGCGCCCACCCCAGCATCCAGGGCAACAACAAGCGGCTGATCGTGGCCGACGCCGAGAACGGCTGGTTCGTTCGCGTGGACCACATCCGCCGCTACGGCACTGCGCCGAATCTGGAGCGGCTGTGCATCGATCCACCCGAGCCGCTTATCTTTCTCAACCACTACGTTGTTCCCGGCGGCACATGCCTCTCCTGGGAACATATCGAAGACGCGCCCGGCAAGCCCTGTCCCAATCCGCGAGTGATCTTGCCTCGAAGGATGATTGAAGGGATTCTTGAGGGGCCGCAGCGCGTGGATGTGCGCAGCTTTGGCGTCCGCTGCCCGCCGACCCATAAGGACAGCCAACTCTATGGCATTCTGGCCATGCTCCACGTGCTCAGCCCGGCGCTGGCCTGGCTTTGGCGGCTGGTGGCCCCGCGCGGTCATGCCAACCCCAGCATTCAAACGCAGAAGAAGTCCGAAAAAATGGAGTCAGAGGGCGTGGGGTCCTACTGGGCCTTTGCCACCGGCCGCCGCGTCGACCAGGCCAACCTGCTGCTGCGCCAGATTCTGGATACGCCCGATACCCGCTACGTCCTCATTCCCAACCAGCACATCGGAGCCTGGAAGGTGGGCTTCATGGCTGAGTGGATGGCCCGCGAGTATCTGGCCCGCCGCGGCAGCGCCAAGTTTGCCCGCGAGCAGGTCAGCGAGGCCATCTGCCCGCTGCTCGGCTACATTCCCAATCAGTTGCGCGTCGAGGGCTCGATGATTCCCCGCGTCTTCCTCCAGGTCGAGGAGCAGTTGCAGGGCGGCATGGAGGTTTATCAGGAGGGAGCGCGTCAGTGGCGCGAGTTCTTCGCTGATGAACTGAAGCAGTTCCTGGTTCCCGATCTCGACCCGCTGGGCAAGAAGATTATCGAAGCCTGCCTCGACGGCGCGCATCAGGAAGACTACCGGCACCTGATTCCCCATCCCATGTTCCGCGAGGATGGCATGTAAGGGCAGTGGTCAGTGATCAGTAGTCAGTAATTGCAGGTCGGCGTCTTTGGCGCCGGCCTTTGTTCTTTAGTCCGCTGACGTTATCTGGACAGTGGCACTTTCGTCTTTACCCCCGCCTTTTTAGCTCCAACTCGACCACCCGCAGCATCTCCGCCTCGGGGGCCGGCTTCCCAGTCCATATCTCGAACTGGCGCGCGCCCTGCTGAACGAACATTTCCATCCCCGTCACGACCGGAATGCCGCGCTCCGCGGCCAGCTTGAGCAGCGGCGTTTCCAGCGGGTTATAGACCATGTCGAAGACCAGCCCGGCGTTCAGCTCATCCGCTTTGATGGGCAGCGCCTGCTTGTTGCCCGCCATCCCGCAGGGGGTGGAGTTGATGAGCACGTCGAAGCTGTTCTTGGCGAACTGCTCGTGCTTGAGCGCCTTGGCTTTGGACTCCTTGGCCAGTTTCACGGCGTGCTCGTGGGTGCGGTTGACGATGAAGACCTCCGCGCCCTGGTCCACAAGGCCAAAAACGGCGGCCCGCGCAGCGCCTCCCGCGCCCAGAACGGCAATGCGCGCGCCCTTCAGCGTGAGCCGCTTTTCCAGCGGGCGGACGATCCCGGCCACGTCGGTATTGAAGCCGACGATTTTGCCGTCCGCCAGAATCATCAGGGTGTTGCAGGCGCCAATGCGCTCAGTGAGCGGGTCCATACTGGCCAGGTGAGGCAGAACTTCCTGCTTGAGGGGCATGGTCACGGCAACGCCGGCCAGGGGCAGCTCGCGCACCAGGGTAAGCAGGTCGTCGATGGAGCGTGTCTTCAGCGGCAGCAGCGCCGCATTCACGTTCTCGCGGCGGAAGGCGGCGTTCTGCATCAGCGGCGAAAGCGAGTGGGCAATGGGATTGCCGGCCACGCCGAAGATCCGCGTCGCCCGGTCAAGCTGCTCGATGCGGTAGAGGTCGCGCAGCGTCCGGGCCGTCACCTGGCCGGGTGCGGTCTCGACGCCGTTGGAGAAGGAGGCAAAGGTGAACTCAGCGCCCGCTCTCAGACCGAGCACGCGGCTCACCAGCCCCTCCTCGCCCATGGCGATGCCGATGAAATGGCAGGAAAGCGACCGCTCCTCGATCAGCTTGAGGACGGCCAGGTTGTCGGCCAGCGATTGGGCCGTTGAAACCACTTTGACGAAATCCGGCCGGAAGGCCTCAATGCGTTGCGCGGCCTGCGCCAAATTCTTTGTGCGGGTGAAGTCGTGAAAGCTGACCAGCAGCGCCGCGCCCGCGGACCGGAGTTCCTCGCGGAAGGCGGCCAACTGCGCCGGCTTGGCTTCCTCGGCCGACTCGACCTCCAGATCGACGACCTGGCAGCCGGCCTGGGCAGCCTTCAGCAGCAGATCCAGCTCCGCCTTCAAAGACCCGGTGAAGCTCCCGCCGAACTGCTCGCGCCGGCAGGTTGCGATACCCGTCAAGTCGCGATGGCTGGCAAGAAAATCCTTCACTTTGGGCAGAGCGGCAGCGGGTTTGGCCAGCGAATCCAGCCGGAATTCGAGAAACTTGGAATCGGCCAGCGCGGCCTGCGCCCGCTCGATCAACTCCGCGGGCGTTGCGGCCTGAATGGCCACGCACAGCTTGCCCACACGCGGCCGTGGAACGAACGGCGGGGGCGGGGTATACGACGAACTGGAGCCGGAAAAAGGCATGTGCCAATGCCGCATCTTAAAGCGGCCTTTGCCAGTATGCAACAGCGAAACGCAGTGGCGGTCATTTTTATGGATTGGACTGCCCGGATGCCTCAGATCCTGAAAGCCACTCAAATCTCTTCCCGGCGGGGTGCATCCGGCTTATCCAGGAAGAGGCGAGCGGAAAAGGCGCGCGGCGCGCATCGGGTACAAAGCCTGGTTTTCCGCCGCTTATTGCGGCAGTTCTTCCTTCGGCGGCAGAATGCCCATCTCACGGTAAATGAACCGGATCTCGTGCCGCACCGCCGGCATCCGGGTGGTGAACCATGCCGCGGCCAGCAAAACGATGCACCCGTTGACCGCAACCGTCCAGGGCGCTCCTATTGCGTGCGCCATCGTCCCGGCCAGCAGGCTGCCGAAGGGCGCCATGCCCATGAAGGCCATCGTATAGTAGCTCATCACGCGCCCGCGCTTGTCTTCGCTGACGATGGTCTGAATGACGGTATTACTGGCCGCCATGCCTTGCAACATGCCCATGCCAGCCACCAGCACCATGACCATCGAGAGCCAGAACCAGTGCGAGAGCCCGAAGCCGATCAGCCCCAGGCCAAAAACAGCTCCGGCAATGGGGATCATCTTCACCAGACCCCGCACATTCTTGCGCGCCACCAGAGACAGGGCCGACAACAGCGCCCCCAGCCCCATCGAGGCCATCAGGAATCCCAGCGTATGCGGCCCGCCGTGCAGCACCGTCTTCGCGAAGATCGGCATCAGCACCACGAAGGGCATGCCCATCAGGCTGACCACGGCGAAAAACAGCAGAATCGTGCGGATGGGCAGGAAACCCGAAACGTAGGTCCAGCCGGCCTTCAATTCGGTGAGCGTCGAGGTGGTCTTGCGCTCGACCACGGGCGCATGAAGGCGCATCGCCAGCAGAGACCAGATCACCGCGCTGTAACTGATGCCGTCAATCAGGAAGCACCAGCCCTCGCTGCTGACGGCGATCAGCATTCCGGCCAGCGCCGGACCCACGAGGCGCGCCATATTCACCATTGAAGAGTTGATGGCGATGGCGTTCTGCAGGTCGCGCTTGTCGTCCACCATCTTGACCATGAAGGCCTGGCGGCCCGGCATGTCGAAGGCGTTGATACAGCCCTGCATCACGCTCAACGCCAGCAGCCAGGGAATCGTAATCCGGCCGGAAAGCGTCATGGCGGCCAGCACCAGCGACTGGACCATGGATAAACCCTGGGTCCAGAGCAGCACTTGCCGCCGGTCGAGCCGGTCTACCCAAACGCCGGCAAACAGAGCCAGCAGGCATGTGGGAATCTGGCCGGCAAAGCTGATCGTGCCCAGCAGGAGAGCCGAGCCCGTCAGCCGGTAAACCAGCCAGCCAGTGGCGACGCGCGTCATCCACGTGCCGATCAGCGAGATGCTCTGCCCGCCGAAGAAGAGCCGGAAGTTGCGGTGGCGCAGCGCGCGCCAGGCATGAGAGACGCCAGACGGCTCGCCCATCTCCGCCTCGCCGCCTGCCGCGACCATTTCCACGTTCTCTGCTGGGTCCGAACCGCTCAAGATTGCGCCCTCATTTGCAGTTTATCGTGCAGGGCTTTTCCAGGGCGCAGCTTGCTCCGAGTGAGAGAACTGCTTATATTCCGAATGTGGTTCCACGCCACAAATTGTCAACCACCACGTTCATAGAGACGGAAGTTCACCTCGACGGTAATTCTGACAGGGACTGGCTCGCCATTTTTCATGGCCGGCTTGAAGCGATATTTGCCAACGGCCTCGACGGCTTTCTCGTCGAGTCCCATGCCCAGGGTGCGTATGACCTTGAAATCTTGTGGCCTGCCCTGCACATCGACAATACAAGAAACGAGAACAATCCCTTCGTGCCTTGCCTTTCGCGCCGCATCCGTGAACTCTGCTGCAACAATGTTAAGACTAACGGGGGCGCTAACCCCTTTCCCGCCGTGATAGACACGAGAGGCGGCGACTTGCGGGTCGTTCCAGGAGGGCTCGCCCGGTGTAAGGACAGCATCTTTCGGCGGCTCCGGGAGGGCTTCCAATCGCTGCACCGGCTGGGCCCTCAGCCGCAACTGAGAGATCTTCTTGCCCGCTTCATCCTTCTTCTCTTCATTACATGCTTGGAGATCGACTTTTACAGCCTGTGCAACAACAACTGGAATGCCCTCATGGGTTCCGGGCTTGAACCGGTCCGCTGCCACAGCTTCGAATGCAAACCTGTCCACGTCCGAGCCGAGAGGACAGAGAAACATGATATTGCGCGGCTTTCCCGCTGTATCCACCAAGACGGAAAGCACAACGATGTCATTCGTCTTTTCCTTCTTCTTGCACTTTTCGTCCAAGATCGGGAAAGGGCTTGCCGGAAGAAGCTCCGGGGCCGTTACATCCCGGCCAACGTCATAGACCTTCACGCGAGCCGGCTGCGCATCCACCGGTGAAGACGGCGCGGTCGTTGCCTGCTGCCCGCCGGAAAAGCTTGTGCCCAACCCAACAAATAACGCAATCGCCCAATACGCTCGCATGGACCCTCCGCTAACTTTCCACGAAGAATTTATCACACGAGCCCGGTTACCGCGTCTGCATGTTTGTCTCGGCAGGCAGGCACTTCCCCATCGCGACCGGCGAGTCCGTGCTGTTGGCGAGCCTTCTGGTCATCACCTGGAAGTGATAACCCATGACTGCCAGAGTCATGGCCGTGCCGACGCAATGGCGATAGCGCGTGGCTACGGTCAGCAGGAACTTCCAGTAACTCCAGCGCTGCCGGCCGAAGACTCCCTGGCGGACAATCGAGGTGACAAAGGCGCGCGCATTGCCCACCGTCAGCCATCGCTGCCCGTTCTTCCGCTCGCCATGTTTTCGCTCGCCGGGCAGCGGCTGAATGCGGCTCAGGTAGAGCTTGACGCGGTCATAGTAGGCCTCGCAGGAGTAGATCTGCTTGAGCACCGAGCGATAGCCTTCCACTAACTTTGTTGCATCCATCTTGGGAAGGAAATTCAAGTTATCGCTGGTGTTGTCGCCCTTTCCCTCATCCAGAATCCGGCCCTCCTTCCACAGGCGCTGAAATAACTGGGTTCCGGGCATGGCTTGCAGCAGCCCGACCATGGCAATGGGAATTCCACTTTTCTGGATAAACTCCACCATGCGGTCGAAGATGTCTTCGCGGTCGGTGTCGAAGCCCAGAATGAAGCCGCCCATCACCTGCATGCCATAACTCTGGATCGTGGCCACGCTGTCCAGCAGGCTGCGGCGCGTGTTCTGCAGCTTGTTGCAGGCAATCAGGTCCGATTCATCAGGAGTTTCAATGCCCAGGAAGACCGAGTTGAAGCCCGCGTCCTTCATCAGTTGCATAAGCTCCGGATCGTCGGCCAGGTTCAGCGAAGCCTCGGTATTGAAGTCGAAGCTGGTTTTGTACTGCCTGCGCCATTCGGCCAGCGCAGCGCATAACTCCTTGGCGCGCGCCTTGTTGCCGATAAAGTTATCGTCTACGATAAATACCGACTCGCGCCAGCCGGCGGCGTATAACTGGTCCAGCTCAGCCAACACCTGCTTGACAGTTTTCGTGCGCGGCCGCCGGCCATAGATTTCGATAATGTCGCAGAACTCGCAGTTGAAGGGGCAGCCGCGCGAGTATTGCACGGCCATGGTCGAATAGCGTTTCATTTTGATGAGGCTCAGGTCGGGCAGTGGGCTGGTTTCCATCTCCGGCCTTTCCGCCGCTTGGTAAACCGGACTGGCGACGCCACCTTCCAGGTCGTGCGCCAGATCGCCAATGAGCGCCTCGGCCTCGCCGATTACCACGTGGTCCGTCTTCAGTTCGGCCGGCGTGAGGCTGCTGGCGATGGGCCCGCCGATCACGGTTCGCACCCCGCGCGCCCGGCACCGCTCGACAATGGCCGTCAGCGACTCGCGCTGGATGTGCATCGCGCTCAGCATCGCCACGTCCGCCCAGTCCAGATCGCGATCGCGCAGCCGCTCGACGTTGGTGTCCACCAGCCGCTTTTTCCAGACCTTCGGCAACAGCGCTGCTATCGTCATCAGCCCCAGCGGAGGCTGCGCCGCGCGTTTGCCCAGAAACTGCAGGGCATGTTTGAAGCTCCAAAAGGTATCGGGAAATTCCGGATAGATCAGCAAGACGTTCATAGGCCACCTTTGGGGAAGAAGAGCGGCTGGCGGACATGAATCTTAAGAACTCGTCTTCGGCAACTGGCTTCAGCGCATTTGAAAATTCTGCGGTAGCGCTCGAAACGGCACACTGCTTCCGGAGTAGATATTACTCCGCGCTCGAAGGAAAACTGTGCAAAAATGACCGCTGGGCCGCAGATAAAACTTTTTCAAGCCTATGCGATTGTGCTCGTCAGGTTCAAGTTACTGAAAGAATTGGCGCCCCGATAGAACTTGAACCCATGTTATCGCCATGTAACGCGAAAGTGAAATCGTTGTAGCCGGCGGAACGCGAGGCGCTGCGCCGGCTACGCTGCCAGTCATTAGGCCGTAACCAGTTATAGAGCATTCGTCGTCAACGCCAGCGCTTGCTGACGCAGCGACTCAAAGAGAGGCGAAGAAAGATAGCGCTCGCCGAAGTCGGGCAGGATGGCGACGATCAGCTTGCCCGCGTTCTCTGGCCGCGCGGCCACCTTCAAGGCCGCCGCCACCGCCGCGCCTGAGCTGATGCCCACGAAAATACCTTCCTTCAGCGGCAGTTCGCGGGCGGTGTTGATGGCCTCGTCATTGGTGATCTGGATAATCTCATCCACTAGCTTGGTATCCAGCACGCCGGGAACGAAGCCCGGGCCGATGCCCTGAATCTTGTGCGGTCCCGGCTTGCCGCCGCTCAGCACAGGGCTGTCAGCAGGCTCGACGGCGATGGCCTTGAATTCCGGCTTGCGTTCCTTGATGTACCTGGCCACGCCAGTCAGGGTACCGCCAGTGCCAGTACCAGAAATCAGAATGTCTGCCTTGCCGTCGGTATCGTTCCAGATTTCCGGACCAGTCGTGGCATAGTGGATCGCCGGATTGGCGGGGTTATTGAATTGTTGAAGGATGTAACCATGAGGGGTCTTGGCCAGTATTGCTTCGGCTTTCGCCACGGCGCCCTTCATGCCGGCGGGGCCGGGGGTGAGCACGATCTCTGCGCCGAAGGCCAATAGCAGCACCCGGCGCTCCAGGCTCATGGTTTCGGGCAGGGTCAGTATGAGCTTGTATCCCTTGATCGCGGCCACAAATGCCAGCGCAATTCCGGTGTTGCCGCTGGTTGGTTCAATCAGCACCGTCTCGCCGGGCTTGATCTTTCCAGCCTTCTCAGCAGACTCGATCAACGCCAGGCCGATACGGTCCTTCACGCTCGAAACCGGGTTTTGACTTTCCAGCTTGACCACGACAGTGGCTCCCAGACCGGCGGCTAAATGGTTCAGCCGCACCAGAGGTGTTTGGCCGATGAGTTCAGTTACATCTGCAGCGATGCGTGCCATGGTGTTCTCCTTTTTCGGGATACATTCCCGGATCATTCGGTTGTTGTTATGATTGCGCGCTTCGTTCACGAATACGCCCTGCGTATAGCGATTCAGGCTACAGGCGCGATTCGCGTCATCCCATATGCCCAAAAAATGTGCGGCGTGCGATTGGACTTGACGTTCGAGGATGAGCAGGATGGAGAACAGAATCTCACGACCCTATCGCTCAAGCGCCATCAAGATAAAAAGGAGGTTATCGACAACAACAGACAAAAATAGAACAGCACATTCGCGGCTGGTCACAAAGCATTGCGCGTTGGAGGCGGATATGCATGTTGCTACTGATTTTCAAAATATACCAACCGCAAATGCAAATCAAGCATTGAAATCAAATATCCACTTTCTGGAGATTCGCTGCGCCGGCAGGACACTTCGGTCTATGGGATTTTCATTTCGGTGTTGACATTCCCCGGCCTTGGCATTAATCTACAAATGATCGCAAGCCGCAGAACCATGAGCCGCTTGCCTTTTGAGGATTCAATGTCTAACTTCTTCACTCCCGCTATGTGTATGTGCTGCTGTATGGGCGGCGCCATGCGGGCGTGTACGTCAGGCTAGATTCCAAAACAAGAATCTCGAACCTTGACGACCCACCCGCCAGCAGGCGCGGTGGGTTTTTGATTTTCAGTGTTGGTTTATGATTGTCAGTCTTTGCGTGCACTCTCAAAGTTTGCAAAGGCGCCGGTGGCGAAGTGGTTAACGCGCAGGTCTGCAAAACCTGTACGCGCGGGTTCAATTCCCGCCCGGCGCTCCATTCTCAGATGTATAGCATTTTCGGAATTCGTGTAGACCGAAAGCACAGACTCAAGTGGCTTTTTTCTCAAGAAAAAGCCACCTTTCACTGCTCTCAAAAAGTCTATATGTATTCCGGAAATGCTCTAAAAGGCAGGACTTATCAAGTGACGGTGAACTCTACATTTCGAATGCCAATGGCCATGCGTACCCCAGGCGGTTGCAGGCCAGCTTCGGAAGTCTGAGTCCATCGGCTCAATTTCCTTTCTGGCGGCCGCCTGGGTTTCCCGGGCGGCCTAGCTGTTTCTGGATGCTTATTGACCAGCCATCAAGGAGATTGTATTGAGCACATACGGCCTGCAGGATTCTACTGTCGCAATTCATGGCGGACGATCGCTGGACAGTCACGCCAGTTCTATTCTTTTTCCGCTCTATCAGACCAGCACCTTTGTTCACGATGCGGTAGGAGTTGATAAAGGGTTCAGCTACTCGCGAGTATCCAATCCGACAGTAGACGCGCTGGAAAAGGCAATCGGCGCATTGGAGCAAACTCCGCCAGCCATCTGTTTCCGCACGGGCATGGCAGCGATTACCACGCTTCTGCTCTCTGTGCTGAAAGCAGGAGACCATGCCGTGATTTCAGACGTGGTTTATGGCGGCACCATGCGCCTGTTTCGCGAAGTGCTCGGCAATCTGGGAATCACTGCATCGTTTGTCGACACTTCCGACGCCGCCAATGTCGAAGCCGCCATCACGCCCGCGACCCGCATCGTTCTCATTGAGACGCCCGGCAATCCGACGCTGAAACTGACCGACATTGAGGCAATCTCCCGGATTACAAAGCAGCATTCGGTTCTTCTTGCCGTCGATAACACATTCCTGACTCCGATCCTTCAGCGGCCGCTCGATCTCGGCGCGGATATTTCCATTCTTTCGACGACCAAGTACATTGACGGCCACAATGCAACTGTCGGCGGATCGATTGCCACGCGCGATGAAAAACTGCTGGAGCGCATTCGCATGATCCGCAAGACCCTGGGCACGACACAAGCACCCTTTGAGGCCTGGCTCACACTGCAAGGGATCAAGACTCTGCCGGTTCGCCTCAGGCTGCACTGCGAGGGCGCTTCGCTCATCGCCCGATGGCTTGAGAAGCACCCTGCCGTCGAATATGTTTACTACCCAGGGCTCGACTCCTTTCCTCAGAAGGCGCTGGCCGAGAAGCAGCAGCGCGCTCCCGGCGCAATCATCTCTTTTGAACTGAAAGCGGGAAAGGAGGCGGCCATTCGCGCACTGAATAACGTAAAGCTCTGTTCGCGCGCTGAAAGCCTGGGCGGCCTGGAGACGCTGATCACCCATCCATCTTCGACGACCCATGCGGATGTTGATCCCGAACTTCGATGTCGCCTGGGTATTAGCGATAGTCTCATCCGCCTGTCAGTTGGGCTTGAAGCCCCCGAGGACATCATCGCCGATCTGGAGCAGGCCTTTGCGGCAGCAGCTTCAGGCGCCGGCCTGGAAGAGGTCACGCATGAAATTCGCTAGCCGTCTTGTCTGTTTCGATCCCGCTCCGGGAGACCGCTTCCGCCCGATGTCCACTCCGATCTACCAGACCGCGACCTTTGAGCAGGAGCAGACAGACTCTTGCGGAGAGTACGAATATTCGCGCAGCGGCAACCCCACGCGCGCGGTCCTCGAAAAGCATCTGGCGGCGCTGGAAAACGGAACGCGCGGCTTCTGCTTTTCCAGCGGCATGGCTGCCATCGCCACAGTGACAAAACTGCTGCGCTGCGGAGACGAAATTCTCGCCGACAGCGATTTGTATGGCGGCACCTGCCGCCTCTTCTCCAAGGTAATCGACCGCGGCGGCATCATCGCTCATTACGCGGATGCCCGCTCTCCGGAACAGTTCGAAAGCCGGGTAACTCCGCGGACCAGGCTTATCTTTGCAGAGTCGCCCACCAATCCTCTGATGCGTGTGATCGATCTGCGCAAAATGGCCGCCATTGCTCACGCGCATGATGCGTTGCTATGCGTGGATAACAGCGCGATGTCTCCCTATCTGCAGAACCCTCTCGATCTGGGAGCGGATATTGTGTTGCACTCGGCAACCAAATTCCTTTGCGGACACCATGATGTGACAGCGGGAGCAATTGTCGTGAAGGACGAAGCGCTGGCCGAGCAAATCTGCTTTGCGCAGAATGCCGAGGGCAGCGCGCTCAGTCCCTTCGATTCATTCCTGCTGTTGCGTGGCATAAAAACACTGAAGCTCAGGGTCGATTGCCAGCAGCGGACCGCGCAATCCATCGCGCGTTTTCTTGCCAGCCATCAAGGGATCAAGCAGGTATATTACCCAGGACTCAGTGAGAGCAGCGACTATGAACTGCAACGCTCCCAGGCTCGCGGACCGGGGTCGGTGCTGAGCTTTACCACGGATTCAGTCGAGGTGTCGAAAGCCATCGCCGAGTGTGCAAGGTTCTTCCACATCGCCGTCAGCTTTGGCGGCGTCAACTCATCCATCGGTCTTCCGGGAACGATGTCTCACGCCAGTGTTCCTTCCGAATTGCAGGCAGCGCGCAATTTACCACCCGATCTTGTGCGCATTTCGGTGGGAATCGAAGACGAAGAGGATCTGATCGCCGATCTGGATCAGGCAATCCATCGCGCCATTTCGATTCAATAAAACAAGTCGGCATATCAGGAGAAAGGAGGATACTTTTCCATGCGTATTTGGCACTTAGGCAAGGATTCACGCCGGCAGGAAGAATTGACTTTCTGGAAATCTGTTGTTATGCTCAACCTTATGATTCAGTCGTTCCATGCCTCCCGGCATCTCGCCTGCTGCTGTTGCTGTTGTCGTTAGCAGCGGCGCTTCTCTGCGACTGAAGATTCCCTTTGTTTGATGCTCCGGCCAATTGAGCTGCATGCGCCTTCCGCTCATGCAGAAGCCACGCAGGCATATTTGATCTCGGCTGAAATGGAATCGTCCGTCGCATGGTTCGTTTGATCACATACCTACGAAGGAGAATGATCCTCATGCACAACTTGCCGTCGTTTTACTCGTCAGTACGCAAGAGCCGTTGGGCAGCGTTCATGCTGCTTTTCGCATTTTCATTTGCAGCCCACTCGGCGCAGGCGCAGAGCCTGGGCTATGAAGGCCCCACGGGCGTCTTCGTCACGCCGCTGGCATCGGTCTCTGCCTCGCCCGCCAAGGGCCTTGGCCAGCCCTCCGTCGCCTATCACTTCCTGGCCGCCGGCCCGATCGTCGGCGACTTCAGCACCGTCTCCATCACAGAAGGCTTCGGCGGTCGCTTCGAGTTCGGCTACACCCATGAAATTCACAACGAGGACGGCGGCAGCCAGGCCGCGCTTGCGCCGGCGCTAACTCCGCTGTGGGACTCCGGCATCGACATCGTGCACGGCAAGGTAAACCTCATTCCCGACAGCTACAAGAAGCAGAAGTGGATTCCGGCGATCTCCGTGGGCGGAATCTTCCGCACCGGCGACAACATCGGCGCTAACATCAACAATCTCGCCACGGCATTGCTCATAAGAGACGGCATTACTCCCGTTCAAGGCAATCAGAAGACCGCCAACGGCGACATCTACGTCGTAGCCACCAAACTCATCACGCAGGTCAAGAATCTTCCGATACTGGCCAGCGTCGGTCTGCGCGGCACCAACGGCTCGCTGTGGGGACTGGGCGGTAACGCTCCCGGATTCGAGGGCAAGGCCTTCGGTTCGGTGGCCTTTGTCGTCAAGGGACCCGCCAAGAGCACCATCATCCCGGCCTTTGAAATTGCCGAGCAGCCTCAGCACATCTCCCTGGCCACGCCCACGGCTACCCTGGGCTCCTCCAAGGCGGCAACGCTCTTCGATATTCCCACCTCCGAGGTTTACGCCGTTCGCATAGTGCCGTTCGCCAAGCGCAAGCTGAACGTCGATGCCGGCGTTCTGCACGCGGGTGGCTATATCGACAACCCGCTGCTGAACGAGGTCATTGCCGATAACTTCAGCGGTCCTGCGGCTGGCGGCAAGGTCAACCTGAACATTCGCGCCCGCGTGGCCTTTGGCGTCTCTTACGGCTTCTAAATAACCAGTTGCGAGCTTCTAGGTCTCTGACCGCTTGAAGTTGTACCATTCTCCGTGCCCCATCCTTTCGCCTTTCTGCTGGCAAAAGGTTGGGAGGCCACGAACCCGCAAGGTACGAAATTATGCGGTCAGAGACCTAGCTGCCGGCGAGCGAAAGCCGCCTGTGCAAAGATCGATAGGCGTTATTGCGTATGCGCAGCTACAGCGAAACCAGAGTCAGAGTAGGTGTATCCCGGCAGCACGCTTGCCAAGTGGCTTTTCTCACCTAGAGAAAAGCACCGCGAGGACTCTCTCGAAGGGCACGCTTACTCTGATTTCGCTCTAAAGATCCGCCGGCCAGCAGGTCTGGGGCGGGCCTTTTCATCGTTTGCAAGGTGACGGAAGTCATTGTCGCTTGGAAATGTTTGATTTTTCGCTTCCCCCAGAACTTTGATATGTGGTATCGTTCTTATATGCAGCATTTCTTCATCCCGGCGCAGATGCCCATGACCATGATGGCCATGTGTTGTTCTGTGCGCGGGCGGGGAAACTGCAGAAACTTGACGATTTAGAGTCAGTTCATTCAGCTTTCATCACGGCCCGCGATCTCACCATCGCGGGCCGTTTTGTATTTGGAAAGAAAAACCTGCCGCGGCAGGTAAGGGGAGAGAAGATGGCAGACCGTTCCTACGCAGTGCTACGCAATCCGAACAACAACGCTGTGCGCCTGAGCTGGAGTTCACAAAACAGCGAAGAAATGTTCTGCGGCATCTGCATGCGGGGTCTGATCACGACGGAAATCGGGCAGGTCTGCCCCACTTGCCAGAGCCGCGTCGCACAGGTCTTTGAGGTTGTGAATGGAGGTCAGCCGAGCAGCTATCGCAACAAAAAGCGCAACCTGACCCATCAGTCAGCAGCTGAACCTTTTGCGAAGGTTGTGTCTTTGTAAACGGGACTTCTGCTGCCACAGCCGGAGCGGGCCACCACCCGCTCCGTCTTGTTTTTTGAAACAAAAGCAACGACTGTGGAACAAATGCAACGTCGGACGCTTAGGCGGCCATGCACATTTTGTTCATCATGTTGCAGGATTCTGCGCAGCGCTTGCACATTTCCGCGCAACGCATCATCATCTCGTCCTGCCCCATCTTCATGCACATATTGCAGCACATCATGCACATCTCGGCGCACATCATGCACATTTTTCCGCACATTGCCGAGCCGCGCATCATGCAGCCCATCGTCATTTGGCACATGGCTGCGCAATCCTGGAGCATGCAGGCCATCTCTGGCGTCATGCCTTCCATCTTGCCGCACTTCATCATCGTTTCCATGCACATCGACATGCACATTCCGCAGTCGTCCATACATCGAGTCATTGAGCTCATGTCCATTTTCATCATGTCCATTGGTTTTTCTCTTTTCATTGGTGGATTTCAGCCCGTAGGCTGGACGGGATTTCTCCCGTCACTGAAATCATGCAGGAGTTGGCGCAAAATGACAAGAGTTAAATTGGCGCCGGAAGTAGAACATTTGGCTTTCGCAGTAAGCCGCATTTGCACACTGCCTGCAAACCGCCACCTGGTTCGTTCATACCTATGTAACTCTTTAACTTCCCGAGGCTAATCATGAGCATTGATCGCAAGAAAGCATTCAGCACCCGCTCGATCCACACGGGCGAGCCGGCAGATCCGTCTACGCAGGCAGTTGAACCATCGCTGGTTCTTTCCACGAATTTCGTTTTTGATCCCGACAGCGCCGATTTCTCTGCGGAAACACTCAACGAGAAAACGCCCAACGTCTATGCGCGCTGGTCGTCGCCCACCGTGCGCGCGCTCGAAGTAAAACTGGCCGACCTGGAAGATGGCGAAGACGCGCTCTGCTTTGCCAGTGGCATGGGTGCGATATCAGCCCTGATTCTTGGTACGTTGCATAGTGGCGACCATTTGGTGCTGAGCGATGTCTGCTACGCCGGGGTTGCGGAGTTGGTGCGCAACACGCTGCCCGGCTTTGGCATTGAAGTCACAACGGCAAACTTTTCCGACCTGGCATCAGTAACTGCCGCTGTTAGGCCAAACACCCGAATGATCTGGGCCGAGTCACCCTGCAATCCAATTCTGCGACTTACAGATATTGCGGCCGTTTCAGAAATCGCGCACTCAGCGGGAGCGCAGCTTACAGTGGATTCCACTATGGCCACGCCGGTTGCCACCAAGCCCTTGGCGCTTGGCGCCGACTTCGTAGTGCATTCCCTGACCAAATATCTCAATGGGCACGGCGATGCGCTGGGGGGCGCAGTTATTGGCCGCAGAGAGGCCTTGGCCAAACTACGCCAGGTTGCGCTGGTTCACTTTGGCGGCGTGTTGAGTCCTTTTAATGCATGGCTGATTCGGCGCGGCCTGCACACCCTCGAACTGCGCATGAGAGCCCATGCGGACAATGCCAGCCGTGTCGCTTCATATCTGGAATCGCATCCGGCCATCAAGCGTGTCATTTATCCGGGGCTTCCTTCGCATCCGCAGTACGCACTGGCGCAACGGCAGATGCGCAACGCATCTGGCATGTTGACCTTCCAGACCAAAGAAGACGGCGCGGAGGTTGCGCGCCGGCTATACAGAAAGCTACAGGTCTTCACTTACGCAGTTTCGCTTGGCAAGCAGCGCAGCCTGCTTTTCTATATCCCCACGAAAGACATTCTGGAAAGTTCCTTCTCACTGCAGGGCGCGGCGCTCAAAAGCTATAAGGATTTTGCCGGAGACGGCATTTTCCGTGTTTCCATTGGCCTGGAAGATCCTGAGGATCTGCGCGCCGACCTGGATCAGGCGCTCAGCGGCGAGTGATCATGGCTTGGTAAATTCCATAGCCTGGCAATGAACGGCCAGGCCATGGATGATCGGAATGCATTTATCCAATGGTGCTGGCGCGCACTACGGTAGTAAAGGTTCTTTCCAGCAGGGAAAGCGCGCCGCGATAACCAATATAGGATCGGGAAAGAACAACTTCGTCGGTGCTGGGGTGCCCGATTTCCACCAATACGGCGTTCAGTTCTTTGGCGCTCTCTCCCTCCCAGGTCGTGCCAAAGACAATTGGGACCTGGCCCGTGAAGTCCGTTTGCCGTATCTTTTGCTGAATCAGATAGCCGTCTTCCTCAAAATCAACCTCGACGGGAGTATCGGCGGAAAGCTTCCGGAATTCGGCCCTGATGGCGTCGCGAAATTCCTCGGGAGGATCATCCGTGATGATTTGCCGCCCTGGAAGAATTCCTAACTGGTTGACAAGGAAGTTGGTGATGGCAAGGTTATAGGCGCTTTCGCTTACGACCACCGCCATGGAAGGCAGGTTGTATTGACTGGTCATGCCTGAGTAAAATGTACTGAAATCGCGAAGATAGCTGTAGTAGATTTCCTCTTCCTGCTTGATGAAATCCTCAACACGCTGTTCGTTAATCTGAGCAAAGGCTGCCACCTGGCGCAAGAATCCACTTGTCTGCCGGGCGCCAATCGGAATCACCGGAACGTGCAGAAACGGCTGACCGTATTTCTCTTCAAGATGTTGAGCCGTGGCGAGTCCGAGCCACGGAGAAAGCACCAGATTGAATTGAGCCTTTGGTATCTCTTTCCATTCGGCGACACCTTTCGATTGAGGGCCGAAAAGGATATTTACCTTCAGTCCAATGCCTTCGAGAAGCCGCTTGATCTCGCCAAGATCGCCACGCCAGAATGTATTCTGGAAGGGAAGCAGCGACCAGACATTCACCGTTCCCAGTTCGCGCGGGCCGTCGTAACTCCCAACAAACTGATCGATGATGGCGCGCGTGACCAGCTCATGAGCGGTAAAGTTGTTCCCCTTGAAGCCGCCGGTTTCGGCAAAGACAATGGGAATGCCACGGCCGTGATACTTATTGGCCAGGCTTTCCACGTCGTCGCCGACAAGCTCCGGAATGCATCCCGTCAAGATCACATATAAGTCGGAATCCATGATCTTAAAGGTCGATTCGAGCAGTTCGTCCAGGCGCGGCAGCCCTCCGAACACCACTTCATTTTCGGTTGCGTTCGTGCTCGGAACATAGAATTCGCCACCCTGATAGCCATTGATTCCAGCCAGGCTTTGATACTGCTTGCTGGCGCAGCCGGGGCCGCAGTGCGTAATCGGGGTGGCGCGCGGAATGGCCAGCACGCTGGTCAGCGCGCCCAGGGAGCAGGCATAGCGCAACTGTTCGATGGTATTGGATTTCTCCGGTGCATTGCAATCTAGAATGGGCAGCGGGTTATTGGCAGACAGGATCGGCATCTACTTCCCTTTCCATGAGTTTCGTTAGAGCATAAGGGTCGGTTTGATCCAGCCACCATTGCTTGTAAGGGAAACTGGAATGTGCGGCAATGTCGTCAAGAAAGGTTTTTCTTGGCAGCACGCGGAGGACAGAATTCCCAATGGTCAGCAGCCCCTGATAACCGAGGCCGTCATTCGAGTAGAAAATCGGGACCGTCGGAATTCCCAGCCGCGCGGTAAGCAAGGCCATGTTGCCGCCGTGCCGGGAAAGAGTGAAGTCCGGCTTGGAGCGTTGCAGCGCCGCATAGGCTTGAAACTGCTGGTCGTTGCTGACGGTGTAGTTAGGAATGTCGCCGTATTTATTGACCACATAGGCAAGCATGTCCATGCGAGGATCGTTGCTGTCATAGGTCGGATCATGATGGAAGGAGTAGGCGCCATCCACCTCAACGCCGAGTTCCCGCAGGTCGGCCATCAGTCCGTGCGCGAAGGCCGCGCCGGCGGCGACAAAGCCTTTTTTGCCTGCCAGCGCCTTGCGCACTTTTTTCAATGGCGCCTCTAGCTTGGCGTGTTCACTGGCGATGACGGCTTCAACGCGATCTTCACGATGGGTGATGCGCGCAATTTCGCGCAGCCATTCGTCGGTTGCCTGAATGCCGTAAGGCAGCGTCGCCTTCACCTCGGGCACGCCATACTCGCGCTCCAGCCCCGCGGCCAGATAGGAGAGGACAGAGCACATGGTGACGGTAGCCGAGGCTTCAGACAGGGCGGATAACTTGTCCAGATCGTTTCCGCCCATGACCAGGTTGATGCGCAAGCCCAACTGGCTGAGCAGCGGCGTAAAGACATCCGGACCGCCGAGATGGATAACATTGATCAGGTCTTCCTGCTTTTTGCCGGGATTCTTGTTCACCAACTGGCGCAGGATGCCGTGTTCGATAACATCCCATCCGGTGCTCCAGTGCTTGGCGCGGAATCCTTCGCAGAAAAGCGGAATCACCTTGACTCCAAGTTCCTTTTCCAGGCGCTGCGCAACGCTATCCACATCGTCGCCGATGATTCCCGTGGCGCAGGAGGTAGCAATAAAGATGACCTTCGGATGATGGCGAGTCCAGGCATCGCGGATTGTCCGCTCCAGCTTGGCCACTCCGCCGAAGACCATGTCATCCTCTGTCAGGTTCGTGCAGAGCGAGTGTGGATCCTCAACCTTCCAGCCACGCTGCACCGACAAATCGCGGTAGTAGCGGCAGGTGAAGGCCTGGCTGGAGGCGCAACCAATCGGCGAGTGTTGAATCAGCGCCGCTCCCTGAACCAGGATTGCCTGGGTAGCGGTGATGCACTCGGCGCACATGGAAGCCTGTGTGAAGGGGCTGTTCTCTTCGCAGAGACGCTTTCCCGTGCATCCGCAATCGACCTGGCCGCCGTAAGTGAAAGCCGAGTCCTGCACCAACTGCGCAGCGCTGCCCTCCCAGCGAATGATAGTTCCCAAACGTTGTTCGCGATTCTCCACGATAGAAGACTTCAAATTAATTGCCATAGGCCGCCTCCACAGTTTCGGCTTCTTTGGAAAGAAGCGCGCGTTCGCTTTCGATTAGTTGCGCCGCCCAGCCTGAGGACCAAATGCGCAGTTCGCTGGAACTGAGAGGCGAAGGGATCGTCGATTCGGTATGCGCGGCGATGCGCGTCGCAAGCCGGCGATAGATGGCGGCCTGCGCTGATTGTGGCGCAGCCTCGATGGTTGTCTTGCCTTGCAGCTCTGCCTGCGTGACGGTGAGAGAGCGCGGAATATATTCCATGATTTGCGTCTTCGTCCTGTGTACAAAGTCGTCGAGGATTTCACGGTGGAATGGAGTGTTGATCGAGTTGGCAATCACTCCGCCGAGCAGCGCTCCGCCTGAATTTGAGTAGCTCAGAATTCCGCGAAAGAGGTTGTTGGCCGCATAGATTGCCATGAAGTCCGCCGAAGAAACAGTAAACACATGATCGGCGATTCCCTCGCGAATGGGCACGGCAAAGCCGCCGCAGACGACGTCGCCGAGTACGTCGAAGATCACATAATCCAACTCCAGTTCTTCGAAGATGCCTTGCTGCTTCAGCAGCTGCACGGCAGAGATGATGCCGCGTCCGGCGCATCCTACGCCGGGTTGCGGGCCGCCTGCCTCAACGCAGTAGACTCCGCCGAATCCGCGGAATATCGCCTGATGGGCATCAACCCGGCGATTCTCGCGCATCAGTTCCAGCACCGATGGAATGTATTCGCCGTTGCGCAGCGTGTTGGTGGAATCGCTCTTGGGGTCGCATCCAAACTGCATGACCTTGTAGCCGGCCTCCACAAGCGCTGCGCTGATGTTGGATGTCGTGGTCGACTTTCCGATGCCGCCCTTTCCATAGATTGCGATTTTCTTCGTTGTGATCTTGCTCATGGATTCTGTAATCCTCTTGTGAAGTTCCCGATTTGACCGGGTTGGTTAAGAATGCAGGCAAGTAAACTTACCCGTGCGAAAATGTTGCGGCGGCAAACAGGCTGTCGCCATAGACTTGCTCTGAAAACTCGCTTACGCCGGGAATTCCGCACGCATCGGCGCGGCATCGCTGGCAATGGCTGAAGACAGTCAGGTACTCTGCCGCATCGCGCCTTGCCAATTCCAGCTGCGCCTGGCTTGGCGCGGGCAAGTAAGAGAACTCATGCTGAGGAATCAGCGCGATTACATTGATGAGAGAAGCTCCAGCCGCAGCGGCGGCTCGCGCCACATCGCCAACGTGGCGATCATTGATTCCCGGAACCAGCACGGTATTGATCTTCACCACTGCGCCCAGCTCTACCGCCCGGCGTATACCCTGCTGCTGGTTCGCAATCAGGCGGCTTGCCGCCTCTTCTCCAGCCAGGCGATGCCCTTCGTAGGCAATCGACGGGCAGATCTTCACCAGCACGGCAGGATCAACGGCGTTGACGGTAACCGTGATCGTGCGGACTCCGGCCGCAACCAGCCGCTCCGCCTTCTGCGGCAGTAACAACCCGTTGGTGGAAACGCAGTTGAGCAGCTTGGGATAAGCCGCATGAACCAACTCGAAAGTTCGTATGGCGTGGTCCGTATACAGTGTGTCGCCGGGCCCTGCAATGCCGATTACGTTGATGGAGGGGCATAACTCCAGCGCTCGCCCAACCGCTTCCACCGCCTGTTCGGGCGTCAGTACAAGGCTTGACACTCCCGGACGAAGATCGGCGCGATTGTGCGTATCGCGCTTGCAGAAACGGCAGGTGATATTGCATCCAGGGCTAACCGGCAGATGCAGGCGGCCGCTGCGGGCATGACCTTCCGCGGTAACACTGAAGCAGGGGTGCCGTCCTTCTAGTTCCGGAAATGGGGAAAGGGAACTCGCAGTCCGCATCTTGCTGCTCGGGCACATGGATGCGCAACCGGCGTCGTCTCCGCCATTGAGCACGCAAAGCGGCGAATCATCAAAAACCGAATTCCCTTGTTCCCGGTTCCTGATTGTTATGACGTTAGCCACTTGAATTGATCCTCTCCGGGTGAAACAAGCTCAGCCAAACGCCCGCTCGCCTTCAGCCGCCGCAGCGCCGAATCGATAAAATCAGGAATCACAAAGGCCTGGATGCTGTGATGCGACAGTGTCTCGACAGCGCCTGGGCCGATCCTCGCCACGACCACGGCGCTGCAATCGGTCAGCAATTCGATAGAGCGTTGCATCGAATCATCGGCATGGCCTGTTTCGCCGTCCTCCGGCCCCGTTCCGCAAGGGGGCTGATTCTTGCGGATATCAACCAGGCGGCATCCTTCTTCCTCGACTTCATAGATCAGAAATTGGGTTGCGCGTCCGAAATGTTGATTGACCACGACACCGTCTTCACTGGCCACTGCGACATTCATTGCGAATCTCCCCATTTACAGAGCGTCATCTGCTCCAGGCCGGTTTGGTTGAGGAGCATATTGGCCCGAAGTATTTGTTAATGCAAAAGAAAACCCCACTCGGAAGAGTGGGGTTTGATCGTGCATGTTCGCGATGATTCTGCAAATCAAGGCAAACGACAAACGCCACTCGCGCATGGGGGCATATTGCAACAACATGCAATGAAGGCCAGCGGTATGTGACGATTGATCATACTTGTATTGCACTATATAGAATCTATCCCGCAGTGTCAAACTTGGGGAATTCGCGCTTGAAAAGCGGCCCTACCTAATAGTGGACTGCGGGACATAGTGGACTGCGGGACATTCCGTTATGCCGTTGTTATTGAACTGCTGCCGACGCAAAATCGCTGATCGGCTGCCATTCCCGCTTGGTGCGGAAATCTTGTCATCAATAAAAATTGGCTTGACAAAAATCCTATTCCATCTTACATTCTCATCAATGCATTCATCACGCATCGCCGTTTGTTGTCCTGACACCACAATCTGCTGGTGGACAGGGAGGCGTGTGACGATCACATGACCTGAGAATGTGATCTGATTTAAAGATCTGTTTTCAAGAGGCCCGCTGCCAGCATTCCTGGCAGCGGGCCTTTCGCATTTATGGCCTGCTTTCCCGCCAATCCCGGGGCAGGCCATTTTCTTGCAATTGAAAGCCTGGGAACCGTTGCCATGAGTATTCGGCTGAGCATTCCAATATTGCGACAAACACAAGAACGTGAGGAGAAGGAAAATCAGATGAATATCGGCATACGAGTCAAACCCATCCTTGTGACTGCGATCGCGCAGGCGTTTCTTTTGCTGGCGGTGACGCTGTCTGCACAGACATTTCGCGGCAGCATCGGCGGTTCGGTCCTGGATCCAACTGGGGCAAGGATCGTCAACCAGCGGGTGCAGGCCAGCAATGAATCCACCGGAATCAACTATTCGACCGAGACATCCAACACGGGACAGTACAACTTTCAGGATCTTCCGCTGGGAAGCTACACAGTGACGGCCGCTGTTACAGGCTTCAAGTCCGTTTCGGTCAAGGGGGTCACCGTGACCGCCGGGAACATCTATTCCCTCGATCTGAAACTGACGCAGGCCGCGGGTAATTCAACGACCATTGAGGTTTCCGCCGAGGCGCTGGTTCTGGATACACAGACAGACGTGCATACCACAACCATCTCCGCCGAGAGTCTCGAAGATACCCCGGTGGCAGGCAGAAGCTTCTTGGCATTTGCCTCTCTGGCGCCGGGATATGCGGGCGAAGCGAATAACTCATACACCGGATCCGTCAATGGCACCCGCGTCGAGCAAGTGAACTACCAGATCAACGGCACCGATAACAATGATCCATTCCGCAACCAGACCGCGGCCAATCAAAACGGAGTCGCCGGAATTCCCGGAGTGCTTTTCCCCATTGACGCCGTTGATGAAGTCTCTTTCCAAACGTCCGCTGTCGCAGAGACAGGCCGTAACCCTGGCGGCACATTCAATCTGATAACAAAGTCTGGCACTAACACGCTGCATGGCAGCGCGTTCTATTACAACCGCAACGAAGCTTTGGCCGCGGCATCTCCATTTCTTCCTTCGGGACAGGAGAAGCCCGCCAACCGCAGCACAAACTGGGGCGGATCTGTTGGCGGTCCCATCATACAAGACCGCACCTTCTACTTCCTCTCCTACGAAAAGCAGACATTCACAGTCAGCCCTGGGGTGGCGGGAACCGAACCAGGCACGGGATACCAGAGCGCAGCCGCTGCATTGCTGGAACAATATAACGTTCCACAAAACTCCGCATCCGTCTGGGCACTCCAAAATCTGTGGCCTCAAAGCGCTCTCACGGCGGCTTCGTCCGCTTCGAGCGCCAACTACTTCGGCCCGGACAGCGAGTACGGATTCAGCCACAATCTGCTGGTGAAGATCGATCAGCGGCTGAGCAGCAAGCACAATCTTTCAGCCAGTTGGTACACGGGCGAAGGACCTCAGGTCGCTCCGATTGGAACAATGCTCAAGTATTACTTTGTCGTTGCTCCCTTGCACGTGCAGAATTACTCGGTTGTCCTGAACAGCGCCTTGACTCCAAGGCTTACAAACCAGGTCCAGCTTGGCGCAGACAGCTTTAACCAAACCTTCCGTGACTACAAGCACGACGAGAATGTTCAACCCTATTTCAATACAGGGTCCCCGTTTACCGGTTCACCAACGATTTCGATTGGCAATTTTGATCCCATCGGCCTCGTCGGCCCAACAGGCCGCGTTTCAGTCACAGGACACATTACGGATGCTCTTTCCTGGACATACGGCTTCCATCAGTTGCGCCTCGGTGGCGAATTCCGCAAGGTTCAATGCAATGAGTTCTATTACAACAATGCGCTCGGCACGCTGGTCTTCAGCGGACAGAGTGGTCCATGGGCAGGGCTTGAAACGGACACCAATACCGCGGCTCTCGCCGATTTCCTTGCCGGTATCTCGTCCTATTCATCGATCTCGTACGGAGATGCCGCGCGCTATCTGTATGTGAATTCAGGTTCTGGCTTCGCCCAGGACATCTGGCGTGTGGCGCCAAAGCTGACAGTCACTTACGGATTGCGCTATGACTACACGACGCCAGTGCACAATGGCGACAAAAACATTTCAACCTTTGTGCCGTCGCGTGGCGGCGTGGTCTATCAGGGAGTTGACATCGACTCGCTTTACCCTGGAGATCACACGAACTTCGGACCGCGGATCGGCTTCACCTATCAGCCGGGGGATCAAAAAGGCTTAGTGATACGCGGCGGTTTGGGAATTTATTTTGACACGCCGGCATTTGACAACTTCGTGCAGAGCAGGTCGCCCAATAATGGCGCCGGTGGAATTCAAAGCAATCCCGGTGGCCTCGATCCAGTGAATAGCTATGTTCAGGGACAGACCACCATTGTTCCCGGCCAATCCATTTTTGCGAATGCAATTCTGAACAACTCCACTGCGCTGTTTGCCGTGAGCCAGAAGTTCAAAACTCCGCGGGATTACACCTTTGACCTGCAAATCGAGAAGAGTCTCGGGGGCAAGACAATTCTGCAGCTTGGCTACGTTGGGCTGGAAGGGCGTCACTTGGTCGACGCGGTTGACATTAATCGCGCTGCTTTCAATTCTAACGGCATTACCGACAACACAACGCGTCCCTACTATGCCACGTTCCCGCAGTATACGGTAATCAATCAACTGAATACCGACGCGACCTCGAATTATAACTCGCTTCAAGCCGTCATAAAAACCGCTGGATGGCATGGCTTGTCTGGTCAGGCTGCATATACCTGGTCGCACAATCTCGATGATTCCAGCACCACCGCCCAAACGAAGGACTGGGCACAGGACAGCCTGAATCTCAAAGGAAACTATGGAAACGCAGACAGCGATCAGCGGCAAACCCTTGCTACTGCGATTTCCTACGCCGTTCCCGGTTCTTCTTATGGACCAAGATGGCTCAGTCATGGATGGACCCTGAACAATTCACTTAGCTTCCATTCCGGCAATCCATTCACTGTCAAGGTGGGAAACCTGGATACGACAGGAACGGGCGACTATACGCAATTCGCCAATATCTCCGGTAATCCTTACGTGCATGGGTCGCACAGCGTAAGCAACGGCGCCGTGCAATGGCTGAATACAAATGCCTTCAGCCTTCCCACCGCGGGGACACTGGGAAATCAGCGCAGAAACCAGTTGTTCGGACCGGGATACTCGGACGTCGATCTTTCAGTCTTCAAAACCGCGAAGGTTGGTGAGCGGGTTAACGCGCAATTCAGAATTGAAACTCTCAATCTTTTCAACCGCGCAAACTATGGCGCGCCATCGGCCACGTACTCAACGGCAGAGAACGGTTTCGGTGTCATCGGGTCCACGATCGGAGCAAGCGACGATGCTCCGGGAATCGGGTCGGGAGAACCCTTCAATGTTCAGTTGGGCTTGAGGGTGAGCTTCTAGAGCGTTTTCGATTCACATGTTGACATTGCGTCAGTGTGCAAGGTGGCTTTTTCTTGAGAAAAAAGCCACTCGGCTGATCGGTTTCCGAAAAGAGCAGAATCGAAAACGCTTTAACTGCAATAAGACTGCGAGTCGGCTTCTCGTGACACTCAGCGCCGGAGCCAGGAATATTGGCGCCGGCGCTGGCGCATACGGATACGAAAGGATCTGCGAAATGTCTGAAACTGCTGGTCCGACCGACGGGTTGTGCTCTGAACTCAACGTCTGGCACGCCACAGCCATCGTCATTGGCTCCATCATCGGCAGCGGCATTTTTCTTATTCCAGCCGAGATGATGCAGGCGACCGGCTCCCCCTTCGCCATACTTCTGGTCTGGCTGCTCGGAACGGCTCTCGCCATCTTCGGAGGTTTGACCATCTCCGAACTTGGCAGCCGGCGCCCTTTTACCGGCGGCTCCTATGTCTTCATACGCGACGCCTACGGCGAACTGCCCGCTTTTCTCAGCGTTTGGACAAGTTACATCATTGTCGGCCCGGCATGCACCGCAACCATTAGCGCTGGCCTTATACGCTCCCTCAGCTTCTTCGACCCTCGAGGCCTGCTCTCGTCCACAGTCTTCACTCTGAATCTCGGTTTCAGCGCCTTCAATTTCAGCTACGGGCAACTCCTTTCGGTTTCGATTCTTGTTTTCTTCGCCATCATCAATTACTTTGGCGTGCGCCGCGCCGGTAACTTTCAGGTGCTGTTCAGTTCCCTGAAGCTGCTGTTTCTCCTGGCCGTCATAGTGATTGTGTTATGGGCGCCCACGGTTTCCACGGCGCATTTCAGCCAGCACCTGAGCAACGCTCATGGCGGTTTGAGCGGTTTCATGACGGCGCTGATCGCGGTGATGTGGGCCTACAACGGCTGGGAAGGCGTCGTCGTGCTTGGCGGCGAGATACGTAACTCCAAGCGTGTAATTCCGATCTCGATTCTGACCGGCGTCTCACTGGTTGCCCTTCTCTACTTCGGCCTGAATCTTGCAGTACAGTACGCCCTGCCGGTGCAGACACTGGCGCAAAGCAAGGCACCCGCGGTGACCGCTGCCGCTTTGGCCCTGGGCGCCAAGGGTGGCGCAATTGTCTCGGCGATCATGGCCTTCTCTATGTTCGGAACACTGAGCGGCGGTCCGCTGGCTGGCCCGCGGGGCGCCTACGCAGTTTCCAAAGATGGTTTCTTCAAATTCCTGTCGCATGTCGACAAGCGTTACCACACGCCTACCTACGCTCTGGCGATGCAGACTGCTCTTAGTTCCTATTTGATTCTTTTCGGCGGCGCTTTTAGCAACCTGTTCACGCTAGTTATCTCAGTTAGCTGGACGTGGCATATCGTCTCTTTGAGCACGATCTTTGTTTTTCGACATCGCGAGCCGGCGGGGGAAGGCGTATTCAAAGCGTGGGGATATCCCTTTACGCCGATTTTCTTTATCATCACGGCCTTGGTCATGCTTTACGCCACAATTGGTGATTATCCCAGGCAATATGTTTATTCGCTGTGGACGATTCTGGCTGGTCTGCCCGTCTATCTTTTCGCCAGAAGCAGGCGAGAGTCAGCGCTCCGGTTTTCGAAACAAAACCTTTCTTTTGCCGAAGACGAGGTGACGGCAGACGCCGCCGAAGCGTAAACGGCAAAGGCGGGAGAATACTTTTGGCTTTATCGACTGAATGCAAGCTCTGGTGTTGAGACTGAAGTTATTCTGACACACGGTCTGGTAAGTGTTCTCTGGAAGAGCCAGAGGCGTTACAGTTGCGGGTTGTCAAAAAGTCCTGATCTTAGCAGGTGAAAACAAGATAAATGCATAAGTCTCGCGATAACAATGCCACTGCCACAGTAAAGGCAGATGTATTAGTGTGCCTGCGTTCAATGCCGAACTGGAGGCGTAATTCATAAGACTACCCACAAACATGAATGTGCGGTATATTAAAAACATAGGTGCATCCCACATGACTACTACTACCGCAGTAGAACCGCAGCGCGCGGCAAGATTCGACAATATACTTGAGACCATTGGCAGCACTCCATTGGTTCGCCTCAATCGCTCGGTGGCCCATCTTGCGCCATCGATTTATGCCAAGGTTGAGTCTTTCAACCCGGGAGGCAGCGCCAAAGACCGTGTGGCGCTGCGCATGATTGACGAGGCTGAACGCGCAGGCCTGCTGCGCCCAGGCGGAACGATTATTGAAGCCACGGCGGGTAATACGGGCGTCGGTCTTGCCCTGGTAGGAGCGGTGCGCGGCTATCGCTGCATCTTTGTCCTGCCGGACAAAATGAGCGCTGATAAAGTGCGCCTTCTCCGGGCTTACGGCGCCGAGGTTGTAATCACCCCCACCAATGTTCCGCCCGACTCGCCGGAGAGTTATAACGGCGTGGCGGATCGCCTGGCAAGTGAAATCAAGGGATCGTGGCGAGCCGGGCAGTTTATAAACCTTGCTAATCCGCAGTCGCACCATGACACGACCGGTCCGGAAATCTGGGAACAGACCGAAGGCCGGGTCTCCGTCTTTGTGGCCTCAGCCGGAACGGGCGGAACGCTGAGTGGCACCGGGCTCTATCTTAAAGAACAAAATCCCAGGATTCGCGTAATTGGCGCGGATATTGAGGGCTCGATTCTCAGTGGCGGGACTCCCGGCGCGTGGAAGGTGGAAGGTATCGGCGAGGATTTTGTTCCCAGCACACTGAATGCGCAGGTGGTCGACGAATGGATTCGAGTCAGTGATGCAGAGTCATTCCTGACGGGCCGGAAGATAGCCCGCGAGGAAGGCATTCTGCTGGGCGGTTCAAGCGGAACGGCAATTAGCGCGGCCTTGCGCTATGCCTCGCGCTGCACGCGCGATGACGTAGTGGTGGTATTGTGCCCGGATACGGGGCGCAATTATCTGAGCAAGATGTATGACGATTCCTGGATGGCGGAAAATGGATTCGTCGCCCGCGCGCCTGAGAAGATAACCGCGGGCGATATCCTTGCCGCTCTCAACCGCGAAGGCAAATTGATTTTCCTATTGCAGGATGATTCACTGCAACAGGCCGCCGATACATTCCGCGAGTATGGAATTTCTCAACTGCCTGTCCTGGAGAACGGCCAGATGGTTGGCGCCGTGCAGGAGATTACCATCGTTCACGCGCAACACGGCGGCATCGAATCGAGCAAGGTTCGCTTGCGCGACGTAATGGCGCGCCCGCTGCCGCATGTCGATGCAGATGTCTTGCTGGAAGAGATCTATCGCTTGCTGCTGGCCGGCAACTCCGCCGTGGCTGTCACGCGTGAAGGACGCCTCACGGGTCTGATCACCCGCTCCGATCTGATTGAATACTACGAGAAGACCGGCAATATCAAGTTGAATCCGTCGAGGTAAAGCATGCACTTTGAAACGCGCGCAATTCATGTGGGGCAGGCTCCCGATCCATCGACCGGCGCGACCATTCCACCGCTTTACCTGAGTACAACTTATACGCAGCGGGCGCCTGGCGAACATCTTGGATATGACTACTCGCGCAGCAATAATCCTACCCGGGAAAGTCTTGAGTCCTGCCTTGCCTCATTGGAGGGCGGTGAGGCCTGCGCCGCGTTTTCCTCGGGCCTTGCCGCGTGCTCGGCAGTTCTGGACACGCTTCAGCCAGGCGATGGAGTGGTGGCATCGCATGACCTTTATGGGGGGACTTTCCGGTTGCTGGATAAAGTCTTTCGCCCACTTGGAATTGAAGTCATCTTTGCCGAATCCGCAGCGCCTGAGGCCTTCGAAGAGGCCATTCGCAAGTTGAAAAAGCCGCGTCTGGCCTGGCTGGAAACGCCCACCAATCCTCTGCTCGACGTTGTGGATATTGCGGCGATCAGCACCCTGGCGTCCAGCCATGGGCTTCTGACTGCGGTCGACAACACCTTTGCAACGCCTAGCCTGCAGCGGCCCATTGAATGGGGGGCGGATTATGTGGTGCACAGCACAACAAAGTATCTTGGCGGCCACTCCGATGTTATAGGTGGCGCAGTTATCGCTCGAACGGCCCAGCAGCTTGAGCGCATTCGCTTCCTGCAGAATGCGCGGGGCGCGATTCCCGGCCCGCTCGATTGCTACCTGGTGCAACGGGGAATCAAGACGCTTGCTCTGCGGGTGCAGCGGCATTGTGAAAATGCCGGCCATCTGGCTCGCGTTCTGCAAGATATACCTGGGATACGAAGGGTAATTTATCCAGGCTTGCATTCTCATCCAGGGCATAGCATTGCCAGCCGGCAGATGAGTGATTTCGGCGGGATGCTAAGTATAGAGTTGGAAAGTGGACTGGAAGCTGCAAGACGCTTCTGCACGCACCTGCATGTCTTCTCTCTGGCCGAAAGCCTTGGAGGCATAGAGTCGCTCTGCTGCCATCCGGCGTCCATGACTCATGCCAGCATTCCGAAGGAGATTCGCGAACCGCGTGGCGTTACTGATGGGCTGATCCGCCTCAGTGTTGGTCTCGAGCACATTGAGGATCTTGTTTTGGATATTTCACAGGCATTGAAGAGCAGCCACGAGAGCACGAGCGCATAGAAGCCTCTGCTTGCGCAGTGCAAAGCAGTTACTGCAAAACTACAAGCAGTGGAGAGTCCTTTTTCTCGATGATGCCGCGCTGCTCTCGACTGGAAGGCTGCGTGTTATGCGAGGCGATACTTGTGTATCTCCCCCCAGGACCGGAACCTACATATCTTCCTAGCAACTCGATGCGATTTCGCAAGCAACTGTTGCACTGCGTAGCATCCTCATCGACGCAGGCTTTGCCGGGATAAATCTCATACATTTTGCGGTAAGGCGCTGGGGTAAGAACGGGCATAAAAACATTTGCGCCGCTCTCCAGCCCATGCTCGCGGCCATCCACCGTATTGATGGTTGCCAGAGCCGTGGTGCTGGGCAGGTTGGCTTCCGGACACACGAGCCGCGTCAGCGCCACCGCTTTCAGCACCATCCATTCACTGCTGGGAACCTGCTCGCTGCCGGCGCCGTGGTCTGGCTCCGCGCCCAGAGGCGTGTCAGGATGCGCGAGAAATGGCCCGATCCCCACCATATCGAGATCAAGCTCCTCAAACAACTCAATGTCGCGCGCCAGCATCTCGAAAGTTTGTCCGGGAATGCCCACCATCACGCCGCTGCCGATCTCGTAGCCCAGAGCGCGCAGTTCGCGCAGCATGGCGACGCGGTCGCTCCGTACCGCTCCGCGCGGAGGATGAATCGCGTCATAAAGTTCCCGATTGGAGGTTTCAAAGCGCAGCAGATAGCGATCCGCTCCCGCGCTGCGCCATAACTGCAACTCTTCTGGCAGCCGTTCACCCAGGCTCAGCGTCACGGCCAGCGGCGTTTCCGCCTTGATGGTACGAATGACTTCCGCCAACCACTCGGCCTCGATGCCGAAGTCTTCGCCCGCCTGGATCACCGCCGTGCCAAAGCCGAGTTGGACGGCCTGGCGCGCACACTGGAGAATCTCCTCGCGCGTCATGCGATAGCGAGGGATGGAACGCGCGGCGCGCAAGCCGCAGTAATGGCATTGACGCGCGCAGTAGCTGGAGATTTCAATCAGTCCGCGCAGGTGAACCGCGTCGCCAACGTGCATGCGGCGAGTCTCATCCGCACGGGCAAACAGCTGCTCCAGCGCGGAAGGCCTGCTCTCACACAGCCAGCCGAGAATCTCTTCGTGTGTCAGTCGCGGCATCGGATGGCTCCCGTTGGCATTCGGACGTGGATTTGCTTTCTGGTTTTTGATCGCTGGCTGTTGTGCCTTGAATCCGCCCAGCCTGTGTCTGTCTTGCGGAAGGCCGCATTGCAGGCCTGCGTAAAGCTATTATATTTCATAGTACGTATGGCGGGCCGCACCACTTTCCGCCATAAGTCCTGGGAGTATGCCGTGAGCAAGCCGCAGCGCATCGAGAAAGACTCTTTGGGAGAACGCGCATTGCCAATGGATGCTTTGTATGGCATCCACACGGCGCGTGCCCTGGAAAATTTTCCTCTCGCCGTGCGGCCAACGCATGCAGAACTGGCGCGCGCCTATGGAGAGGTGAAGCTGGCGTGCGCGCTGACCAATCGCGTCTTGGGAGCGTGGGCCGATGATGCGGCCAAGGCGGACGCCATCGAGCGCGCCTGCCGCGAACTGGGCGAAGGACTGCTCGACGGCAAGATTGTGGTCGACGCGCTGCAAGGCGGCGCCGGAACCAGCACCAACATGAACGTCAACGAGGTGCTGGCGAATCGCGCGCTGGAGTTGCTGGGCCTGGAGCACGGCGCATATGATCGCGTCTCGCCGCTCGACGACATCAATCTGCACCAATCGACCAACGACACCTATCCGACCGCTCTGCGGCTGGCTGCGATTCGCCTTCTGCACGCGCTTGAAGAAAAGATCATCGCGCTGCAAGAGGCCTTTCAGCGCGCCGAAAAGCGCTTTGCACACATCGTGAAAGTGGGGCGCACAGAGTATCAGGATGCGGTTCTAACCACGCTGGGCCGGGAGATGGGCGCTTATGCCGAGGCTATCAACCGCGACCGATGGCGCGTTTACAAGTGCGAGGAGCGGCTGCGCGTGGTCAACCTGGGCGGCACGGCCATTGGCACAGGCCTCGCCGCGCCGCGCGAGTTCATCTTCCGCGCCGTGGAGCAGCTTCGATCTATGACCGGCATCGGCTTTGCCCGCGCGGAAAACCTGGTTGAGGCCACGCAGAATACGGATGTTTTTGTCGAGGTTTCGGGCATTCTGAAAGCGCACGCCGTTTCGTTGCTGAAAATCTGCGGCGATCTGCGGCTGCTTTCTTCCGGCCCGGATGCGGGCTTCGGAGAGATTCGCCTGCCGGCGCGCCAGGCCGGCTCGTCGATCATGCCCGGCAAGGTCAATCCGGTGATTCCAGAGGCGGTGAGCCAGGCCGCCATGCTGGCGATGGGCAACGACAGCGTGATTGCCGCTGCCTGCGCCGCCGGAAGCCTGGAACTGAATGCTTTTCTTCCTTTGATCGCGCATGGCCTGCTGGAGAACATGGACCTTCTGACGCGCGCCGATGATCTGCTCTGCCGCCATTGCGTGGATGGAATCGAGGCCGACGAGGCGCGCTGCCGCGCCCAGGTGGAGAACTCGACGGCAGCAGCGACGGCTCTCGTTCCGGCTCTCGGCTATGAGCGGGCTGGCGAGGCGGCGCGGCTGGCCCGCGAGCAGGGCAAAACGCTGCGCGCCGTGGTGGTCGAAAATGGATGGATGAGCGCCGCGGAATTCGATGCGGCGATCAGCCCCGAAGCGGTTTGCCGGCTGGGCTCGCCGCCGCGCGATAAAGCGATTGATCCGGCATGAAGCGAATGAATGGCGGATTCCCACCCTTTCCGCAGAAAACGCGGAAAGGATGTGGCACCCACAGGTCGAGCGGGGTCGAATCCCACATTTGGCGCGATGAAACTGCGCCCGATGTGGGGCACCCAGATTGATCAGGACTACCACTGAGGAGATAGCGCATGATGTACAACCCGCCCCATCCTGGGGAACTTGTTCGAGAGTATATGGACGGCCTTGGCCTCACCGTGACAGCCTTGGCGGCACACCTGAAGGTTACGCGTGCGGCGCTGTCGCGCATTGTCAACGGCAAGGCTGCGGTTTCTGCCGATATGGCCCTGCGCTTGGCGGCGGCCTTCAAATCCCGGCCCGAGCTGTGGATTGAGTTGCAGGCCCAGTACGATCTATGGCAGGCAAGCAAGGTGCAGTGCGTCAAGATTGTACCCATTGACCAGAAGGCCGCGTAAACAAGGAAGGATAACAATGAGCACTGCTCCCAAGGGCCTGCGCCTGCACATCGGCCTGTTTGGCCGGCGCAACGTGGGCAAATCCAGTTTGTTGAACGCCATTACGCGCCAGCAGGTTTCCATCGTCTCTGAAGTTGCCGGAACCACCACCGATCCGGTGGAAAAGCCGATGGAACTGCTGCCGCTGGGGCCGGTGCTGTTCATCGACACGGCGGGAATTGATGAAGAAGGCGCCCTGGGCGCGCTGCGCGTCGGAAAGACCCGCCAGGTGCTCGACCGCACGGAAATCGCCGTGCTGGTGGCAGAGCCGGGCGTGTGGGGCGCCTTCGAGCAGGGCCTGCTGGATGACTTTCGCGCGCGGCAAACGCCCGCCATTGTTGTCTTCAACAAAATCGATGTCGCGGCTCCCGGCGCGGAGTTGGTCGAGCGCCTGCGCGAGGGCAAAGAGCGCGTGGTGCTGGCTTCCGCAGTTACCGGCGAGGGCCTGGCCGATTTGCGCCAGGCGCTGCTGGATCTCGCGCCGCCGGATTTTATTGACAGCCCTGCCATTGCCGGTGATCTGGTGGGTCCTGGCGAATTGGCTGTGCTGGTTGTGCCCATCGACAAGGAAGCGCCCAAGGGCCGGCTGATTCTGCCGCAGGTGCAAACCATCCGCGACCTGCTCGACAGCGACGCGATGTGCATGGTGGTGAAAGAGCGCGAGTTGCGCGCGGCTCTCGACCGGCTGAAGGTCTCGCCCAAGCTCGTTGTCACCGACTCGCAGGCATTCCTGAAAGTTGCCGCGGACACACCCGCCGGCGTAGTGCTGACCAGCTTTTCGATTCTGATGGCGCGTTTCAAAGGCAATCTGACCGCGCAGGTCGAGGGCGCGTTGGCCATTGAGAAGCTGCGCTCCGGCGATCGCGTTCTGATTGCCGAGGCCTGCGCGCATCATCCCATTGGCGAGGACATCGGCAGGGTCAAGATTCCTCGCTGGTTGACGCAATACACGGGCATGAAGCTCGATTTTGTTTTCACGCAGGGTCGCGATTTTCCTGAAGATCTGGCGAGCTTCAAGCTGGTCATTCACTGCGGCGCCTGCATGTGGAACCGCCGCCAGATGCTCAGCCGCATTCTTCTCTGCCAGCAGGCCGGGGTTCCCATCACGAACTACGGGCTGACAATCGCCTACAGCCTGGGAATCTTTGCGCGGGCGCTGGAGCCGTTTCCCGAGGCATTGCTTCTCTACCGGACGTTCACAGGTTCAGCAACCGTACGCTGACGCCATGGTGCGGCTTAACTCGCCACAATGTGGTAAATGTTCAGCCGCCTTCAACTTTGCGCATATCAGGCGTCTCGTGCGCATATCTCATTGCAAACATAGCCACTATGACATCCCGGATAAACAGATGTTCGCGATTCGCATTTGATCATACGTTTTTGGGAATGGTAATATAGTCATGATTTCATATGCTGCTTCCTCCTCACAGGTAAGGTCTGAGTTGGCTCGCAAATCCCAACCGCATAGAGCTCCCGGCGTCGCGAAGGGGCAATATCCGGAATGACGCCATGAAGAGTGGCGCCATGTTTTGCGGTTTTTCACGCGCCGCAAATAACGTGCTGAGCCTGGAATCATTATTGAGGCGCAAGCCTTTTTGGCATGAATAGCTTTGCAAACGAGGAATGATGGACACACAGATTGAAGTAAAGACGACAGTGAAGGTGGCGGCTCCCGCGGCCGCGGCGACAGCGCCCAAAGCCAAGGACGAGATCACAGTCATCGCGCAGAAGTGGAAAAAGAAGCGCGGCAGCCTGATTATGGCGCTGCACGATCTGCAGGGACGCCTCGGCTTTGTGCCGCGCGAGTCAGCCATGAGGCTGGGCCGCGAGATGGACGTTCCTTTGGCGCGCATCTATGAGGTCATCACCTTCTACAACTACTTCAAGCTGGAAGCGCCGGGCAAGTACGTCATCTCTGTCTGCACCGGCACGGCCTGCCACATCAAGGGTTCCGCCGAGTTGCTCGCTGGACTGGAAAAGGAACTGAATGTCCATGCCGGCCAGAGCACGCCGGACAAGGAATATCACCTGCAAGCCGTTCGTTGCCTCGGCTGCTGTGGCCTGGCTCCGCTGGCTTCGGTCAACGGCAAGGTCTACGGCAAGCTCAAGACCGATGAGAGCCACTACGTAATCGAGCGTATTCAGCAGGACCAGCCAATGGTCATCGCTCCGCAGGAACCTGCTGCCGAGTAAACCACCGGGACTCTTCCCAAACGAAGACACAGGATCACTATGAAACCCGAAGATCTTGAAGCAAAAGCTGCAACGGAACTCGCCAAGCAGCAAAGTTTTGAAGTGCGTCTAGCCTGTTGCTCCAGCACAGGCTGTCAGTCGTCCGCTTCCATCGCCATCATCGCCGAATTGAAGGCGGAAATCGCGGCCAGGAAACTGGAAGACCGGGTTCAGGTCCACGGCACCGGCTGCATGGGACTGTGCAGCAAAGGGCCGCTGATTCGCATGACCAGCAAGACGCAGAAGGATGTTCTTTTCTCGGATGTCAAAGTCGGGATGGCCACCCAAATCGTCGATCAGGTCGTTGTGCCGGTTCTGAACGGCAGCAAGATCGAGCGCCCTGGCGGCGAACTCGAAGAGCACTCGCTGGATCTCGATGAACCCTTCTTTACCATGCAGCATCGCGTGGTTCTGGAGAACAATGGCCGCACCGATCCGGAAAAGCTCGACGACTATCTGGCCCACGGCGGCTATCAGGGGCTGAAGAAGGCGATAGGCATGAGCGCCGAAGCCATCTGCAAGGAGATGCTTGCCTCTGGTCTTCGCGGCCGCGGCGGCGCGGGCTTCCCCACGGGATTGAAGTGGGACTTGACGCGCAAGGTTGAATCGGAGGTCAAGTACGTCATCTGCAACGGCGACGAGGGCGACCCCGGCGCATTTATGGATCGCTCGGTTCTGGAAGGCGATCCGCACGCGGTCATCGAAGGAATGTTGATTGCCGCCCGCGCCATGAACGCCACCAACGGCGTCTTCTACATCCGCGCCGAGTATCCGCTGGCCGTCGAGCGCATCGAGAAGGCTCTCAAGCAAGCGCGCGTCGCCGGCTTGGTGGGCAAGAACATCCTTGATTCCGGTTGGGCCTTCGACTTCGAGATTCGCCTCGGCGCGGGCGCATTTGTCTGCGGCGAAGAGACCGCGCTGATCGCTTCCGTCGAAGGCAAGCGCGGCACGCCGCGTCCGCGTCCGCCTTACCCTGCCGTCAAGGGGTTGTGGGGCCAGCCCAGTTGCATCAACAATGTAGAGACGCTGGCCAATGTGCCGCGCATTATGCTGCGCGGCGCTCCGTGGTTCGCCTCCAGGGGAACGGATAAATCCAAGGGAACCAAGGTCTTCGCGCTCACCGGCAAGATCAAGAACAACGGCCTGGTCGAGGTGCCCATGGGCATCACCCTGCGCCAGATTGTCGAGACCATCGGCGGCGGCACGGGCACGGATCGCAAGATCAAGGCCATTCAGACCGGGGGCCCGTCGGGCGGCATGATTCCCGAGCATCAGTTCGACACTCCGGTCAGCTACGAGCATCTGCAAAAGCTGGGGTCCATGATGGGCTCCGGCGGCCTGATTGTCATCGACGATCACGACAGCGTGGTTGATCTGGCCCGCTTCTATCTGGACTTCTGCGTCGATGAGTCCTGCGGAAAGTGCGCTCCCTGCCGCGTCGGCGGCACGCAGATGCTGCGCTTGCTGGATCGCGTCGTCGCGGGCAAGGGAACCGACGACGACATCAAGTCCATCCGCGTCGTCGCCAAGGCGATGCAGAGGGGTTCGCTCTGCGCCCTCGGCCAAACCGCGCCCAATCCGACGCTCTCCGCCATCCGTCACTTCGAACCTGAGTTCCGCGAGCGGCTGCAACCGGTCGCCACCACAAAAGCCTGACCACTGGGGATCGAGAAGAAGCTGCCATGAGCAATACAATTCACGCCACGATTAACGGGTTGCCTGTCGACGTTGCCAAGGGAACCTCCATTCTGGATGCCGCGCGGCAAGTGCATGTGCGCATTCCCACGCTGTGCAAGCATCCCGATTTGGACGCCACCGCGGCCTGCGGCATCTGCATCGTGCAGATCAAGAGCAACGGCAAGATGCTGCGCGCCTGTTGTACGCCCATTGAAAACAAGATGGAGATTCTCACCGAGACGCCGGAGATTGTCGACGTTCGCCGTTCGGTGCTGGAACTTATCCTTTCCCGCCATCCCAACGAGTGCCTGACCTGCCTGCGCAACCAGAACTGCGAGTTGCAGACGCTGGCTGCCGACTTCGGGCTGTCCTGGACAGGATTGGACAACATCGTTCCCGACCTGCCTCTCGATGACAGCACGCACAGCATCGTTCTCGATCCCCGCAAGTGCATCCTGTGCGGCCGCTGCATCCAGGTCTGCCAGCAGGATCAGAATGTCTGGGCGCTCAGTTTCCTCAATCGCGGCTTCGATACGCGCATCGCTCCCGCCGGAGACATTCATCTGTCCGAATCGCCCTGCGTGCGCTGCGGCCAGTGTTCCGCGCACTGCCCCACCGGCGCCATCGTCGAGTATGACGAATCGGTCAACGTGTGGGAAAAATTGCAGGATCCGGATGCCTATTGCGTCGCCCAGATTGCGCCGGCCGTGCGCGTGGCCATCGGCGAGGCCTTCGGCTTCCCCATCGGCGCGAACCTCACCGGCAAGATCTACGCCGCGCTGCGCCGCATGGGCTTCAAGGCGGTCTTCGACACCAACTTCGGCGCCGACCTCACCATTATGGAAGAGGCTACCGAGTTCAAGGCGCGCTTCATCGAAGGCAAGGGCGTGCTGCCGCTGATTACCACCTGCTGCCCCGGCTGGGTCAGCTTCATGGAGAAGTTCCACGGAGATATGATCCCGCACTTCTCCAGTTGCAAGTCGCCGCACGCCATGGTTGGCGCGCTGGCCAAGACCTATTACGCGGAAAAGAAGGGAATCGATCCCGCCAAGATTTATATGGTTTCGATCATGCCCTGCACGGCCAAGAAGTCCGAGATCATCCGCAGCAAGGAGATGCACTCGTCCGGCTATCAGGATGTGGATGTTTCGCTGACCACGCGTGAATTCGCGCGCATGATCAAGCAGTCCGGCATCGACTTCGTCACCGTCCCCGACGAGCAGCCCGATTGCCTTCTGGGCGCTTATACGGGCGCTGGAACCATCTTTGGCGCCACCGGCGGCGTGATGGAAGCGGCTCTGCGCAGCGCGGTCTACTTCATCACCGGCAAGGACGCTGCTCACGTGGAGTTCAAGCAGACGCGCGGACTGAAGGGCGTGAAGGAAGCCGAAATCGAAGTGGCCGGCAAGCTGGTGCGCATTGCCGTGGCGCACGGCCTGGCGAACGTCGAACAGGTGCTGGACAAGATTCGCGCCGCCAAGGCCGCGGGCGAGGAGCCACCCTACCACTTTGTCGAGGTCATGGCTTGCCCAGGCGGCTGCGTCGGCGGCGGCGGACAGCCTTACGGCGCCACCAACGAACTGCGCGTCAAGCGCGCCGCGGGGCTTTACGCCGAGGATCAATCCGGATTGTGGCGCTGCTCTCACCACAACCCCTACATCAAGGAACTGTACAGCGAGTTTCTGGGTGAGCCGGACGGCCCCAAGTCAAAGGAGCTGTTGCACACCAGCTACCAGGTCCTGCCCGAATACCGGCGCTAGCGATGGACCAGAAGCTGATAACCTCAGACGCCCCCGCTCGGCAGGGGCGTCTGTTTTTCTATAGCGTTTTCACGGATGGTGTAAGGATGCTCCGTGCCCCATCCATTTCACGTTCTTTGTGAAATGGGTGGGATACCACGATGCTTGCATTACTGGAACCGTGAAACCGCTCTAGAGAACCAGTTCAACCGAAGCATTGCTTCGTCTCAGGAGGATTAGATTATGGCTGTGAGCAAAGCAGATTTCATCGACGATGCGGCAATCCTTGCGGCATTGCAAAACGGTTCCCGGCGTGTATCCACAAGCGATACGGAAGCGATCATCCAGAAAGCAGCTTTAGGCGAAGGGCTTTCCCTCGATGAAGTTGCCGTGCTGCTGCACGTCGAAGACAAGGAACTGCTCGAAGAAATATACAAAACGGCAATTGCCATTAAAAGGCAGATCTACGGCAATCGCCTGGTCCTCTTTGCCCCGCTCTACATCAGCGATTATTGCGTGAATAACTGCGTCTACTGCGGCTACAAGCACGATCACCAGTTCAATCGCAAGCGCTTGACGATGGACCAGATCCGCGCCGAAATCTCCATTCTGGAAGAGATGGGTCACAAGCGCATTGCGATGGAGGCCGGCGAAGACCCGGTCAACTGCCCCATCGATTACGTGCTCGAAGCCATCGAGACCATCTACTCGGTCAAGGTGAAGAACGGCGCCATTCGCCGCGTCAATGTCAATATCGCTTCCACCACGACAGACAATTTCAAGCTTCTGAAGGCGGCCGGCATCGGCACTTACATTCTCTTTCAGGAGACCTTCCACCGTCCGACCTATGCCACCATGCACCCCTCCGGCCCCAAGCACGATTACGATTGGCACACTACCGCGTTCGACCGCGCCCAGGAAGCGGGCATCGACGATGTGGGCGCGGGCGTCCTGTTCGGCCTTTACGACTACAAGTACGAGGTGCTGGCGCTGCTGCAACACGCCCTGCACCTGGAGGCAACCTTCGGCGTCGGCCCGCACACCATCTCGGTGCCAAGGCTGCGGCCGGCCGAGGGCGTCAGCTTCAAGAATTTCCCGTATCTTGTGCCCGATGCCGACTTCAAAAAAATGGTGGCCATTATTCGGCTGGCCGTGCCGTATACGGGAATGATTATCTCTACACGTGAGGATGCGGACTTCCGCGACGAGTTGCTGGCCGTCGGCATCTCGCAGATGAGCGGCGGCTCCTGCACCGGCGTTGGCGGATACTATTCCGAGCAGCACGCCGAAGTGGAGCAGCTTCCGCAATTCAAGGTGGCCGACGAGCGCACGCTCGACAGTGTGGTGGCCAGCATCTGCCGCTCTGGATACTTGCCCAGCTTCTGCACCGCCTGCTATCGCAAGGGACGCACCGGAGACCGCTTCATGTCTCTGGCCAAGGTGGGAGAAATTCAGAATCTCTGCCAGCCCAACGCGATCATGACCTTCAAGGAGTTCCTGCTGGATTACGCCACGCCAGGAACCAGGGAGATCGGCGAGCGTGTCATCCAGGACTATCTGGCCGCGATTCCCAACGCCAAGCTGCAACGGCTGACCACGGAACGCTTGCAGCACATTCAGGAAGGCAAGCGGGATTACTGCTTTTAGCGGCTATTCGGCGGCTCTACTGCCGAATAGTCGTTCATGCAGCCATGACCCTAGAGCGAACCGTTGCTGCCTGAAACTCCGGTGAAGCCTGGCCGGCCCGCGCGTATTCTGGCCGAGAACTGTGGATCCGCATCTGCGGCGCGAGCCGCGGAATTGATGTAGGCCCTCTTCTTGTGCTCCGCAAAAGGAAGATCGCCGGCCAATTCTCCCTGCTCGTATTCCATTTCGTCAGCCTTTCCATTCAAAAGGATTCGCCAATCGTGTGGCTGGCTCTTCATTGTCTGGAAGGTGAAGATCTCCGTGGTGCAGTTATGCGTGATCGCGTTGTACCATTGCGGGTGCTCTGCAAGCTGGCTCGTCACGCCAGCGTAGTTCAGAAACAGTGACTGCGCAAAGGCTGGCGTTGCACGGGTGTGGTAAAGAAACAAGTCTTCTCCCTGCCGATAATTTGTCCGCAGCCGCACCAGATCACGTTCATCGCTCACAACCGAAATGAGCGTATACTGCCTGAAAAATCCACGAACCGCAGAGTAACTTTGCCCTATCTGCTTGCGCGTCTCCATGGAGAATGCTACATGCTGTCCGTTTCCCAGATCGAAGCTCACGATTGTATGCGCGATCCAGGGAGACCCCCAATAATCCATGAATAGATCGACGCCGGCAATCTGCGAGAGATCGACATCTCGCGTGCTCCAATTGCAGGTGTAGTCGAGTTCAGCCCGGTAGTCACACTGGCGAAAGTTGTGAATCAAAGCATGGCCGTGATTCAGATCGACCCAAGCTGGCCGGGATACGTCTGTTTGCCACGGCTCATCATTGGAAGGCTTCAACGTGAGCCACCATGAGGCAACGAGTCCGCAGCATAACATACAACCGATAAGACGATACAGATTTCGCTTTCCCAGAAGCAGGATAGCGCCAATAAGCAGCAAGTACAAAACAGCGGACAGTATACGCAGCCGAACGATTGGCAAGTCATAGTAAAGCGCCAGCGCGGACCAGCACGTTAGAAGCGCCATACATAAATAAAAGACGATCGCGGCGATTCCTTGCAAAATCCTGCGCGCTATCATCATGGGAGTCGAACGGCCGAACCGTTTAAGTGTCACTGTAAGACTCCTGAAAGCACTTCGTCAATTGTGCGCAGGTTAAGTGGAGACAAATGCTGAAGCTGCTAACCTGTCGGCTGCCGGGAAACTGCCTGGAAAGCGCATACGGAAAATTAAGGAAGCTCTGATCAAGTCCAATTCCACGTAGGGCATTCCCTCAGGGGCTAAAGCCCGTGCTGATTTGATTGCGTTTGCGGCACGACTGAAGTCGTGCCCTTTCAAAACATCAACCTATTCAGAGGTTCGGCGGATTCAAGCTCCAAGTGCAACATTGTTGATTTTAACTGACCAGAACTTTTGGAAGTTGAAGGCTCCTTTGGGGAGGAATAATTCCGCTGGCGCTTTCCATCCGAGCGACTTTCTTGGTCTTG